>Ga0310690_10000062_pt1 | contig 232051 bp, 244 predicted proteins | sample AusTroGonzalo_MG_2_FD_207661 | JGI IMG/M metagenome (GOLD analysis project Ga0310690, IMG submission 207661) | Bovine rumen microbial communities from tropical cattle in Woodstock, Queensland, Australia - Gonzalo_04 (v2) (version 2) | ecosystem: Host-associated > Mammals > Digestive system >... | reverse complement strand
TGATTTCTAATCCCTCAGTTTTATCTGTTGTGCCATCTGCTTGAATAAACTCAAGAGGTGCCGAAGCTGTACGTAATTTATCTAAATTTGTAATAATTTTTTTAGCTCTCATTATCAGTTATCTCCTGTTTATACTTTTTAATTTCGGCACGTAAGTGAGCTATAATACTTGCGTTTTCATCAGTTAAACTTTTTAAACTTGCATTATTTTCTATAAAGTATTGTTCAAGGTTAGCATTACTAATTTTATACTTTTCTTTTTTGTTTTTTCTATTTGGTAATTCAAATAAATACATAATATATTGAATTCTATCTAAATTATTTTTTATATTTAAAACATCTTGTTGTATATCAGTTAATTTATCTTCTGTAATATAACCGTCTTTTAATGCCTGCTCAAAGTCAGCCAAATCTTCTTTTACCTCTATATACTGGCTAAGCATTATATAATAATATTCTTTTACATCTCGTAAAGCCATTATAGTACTCCTTATAAATTCATAAATGCTTCTTGTAAATTTGGAAAGGCTCCTAATGCTTCTATTTCAGGTATTTCTGTTGCTTCTAACACCGGAAATTTATTATTTAGAAAAAGCTGCACCTCTTTTGCTATTGCTCTTTCATTATAGTTAACTTTTTTATAAGAAACAGAAAAACCCTCCACTAAGAGTGGAGCATCTGGTATAACTGGTCCAAACTTTAAAAAAGAAGTTTTTCCTTCAACCGTTTTTATAATTAGATAGTTTTCAAATTGATCTGGGGTTAAACCACGAATAGCAGTATTTCCAGCATCAACTAAATCAAGTTGTTTTGTAAAAACAGATTCTTCTGCATAATTAAAAATCATTATTAAGTATTATCCTTTAATGCTATTTTTAAATAATAAGACTCTTCATCTTGAAAATTTGCTATTAAAAAAATTGGATATATAATATTATTATCTTCAACTTCAAAATAATTTATAACTTTTGTTGTAGTATTATTACTATTTTTTTCGAAGTTTGGAAATTCATTATTTACAGCATACTCATCTAATTGAGTATACATTTTAGCATATTCATTACTATTTTCTAAAGTAATAATATAAAAATTATTTTCATAACGACCACGATCTTCAATATGTAATTTATTTAAAATATTATTAATTTTCATTCTTGGGCTCCTCAATAATATCTTCTGGAGTAGTTGTTTCTATAATAGTATCTTGCCCTACATTCCTGCTGTTCTGTGTTAATCCTGATAAAATAGAAGCAACCGCATTTCTTACCTTATCTCTAGACTCTTTTGTTAAAGAACCTGGTGTATCTCCAAGATTAAGTTCATTATTTTGCTGATTAATTTGTATTAATGGGGTTTCTGTCATACCATTAATTTGCTTATTACTTTTATCTAAAGCATCTTGTACAACTTTTATACCTTGTAATAATTCTTGATTTGAAATTTCGTCCGGTCTTTGTTCAAATCTTGCGATAGCTCTATCTGTAATTGTATCTAATAAATCATTTAATTTATTAACACGAATCATTGTTTTTTTATTTTGATTCATATTAAATAAAGATGTTAGATCTTTTACTTTTTGTTGGTCTGTCTCTGCAATTACTTGATTAATAATTTCTAATGCTTGTGTATTTAATTCTGTTTTATTTAAAGTCAAATCTGTTTCTGTGGCGGTTGTGCTTAATGAAACTGATTCAGTTGGTATTAAATTAGTTTCATCATTATTCATATTTATAGTACCTCATCACAAATAACTAGCAATTTATCAATTATCGCCTGTTCCAATTCAAATTCTACTGGATCAATTCCTAGATCAATACTTCGTTTAATTATATTTTTTAATTCTTTACTTGGTATAAATTTACATTGCTTTGTATCTAATTCAACACTTAGTGTACCAATTCCTATATTTAAAACAACAATAGACTCATTTGCAATTAAAGCATCATGAATTGCACTTCCAATACTTAATGTTTCTTTTGCAACAATTTCATTTAAAATTTTAATTGGTATTTTAGTTAATGTGCTCATGTCGTTAATTATATTAACATGATCTTTTGCCATAAACTTAACTCTCCTTATTTTATTTTTTTAAGTATTTTTAATGGGTCTTCATTATTTAAATATAGTGTACTACGCCGTAATTCTTCACTATAAGCTAAAAAAGATCTGCCCAATTTATGTTCTACACAGTGTGCCATAATATCTGTTTGTGAAAATAAATTTGAAAATAATTCATGTAGAAAAAGTAAACGAGTTTCAAAATTACGTAATTCTTCTGGAAATTTATCTGCCATATTTACTAATTTGACTCCTATCTACATTATATTGTCCAATTAAAGGAATTATTTTTAAATATAATTCGGTAACCTGCTCTTTTTGTTTTGCCGTAACATTATCTAACTTATTTTGGGCATCTATAAAAGTCATACCTTCTAGATTAACATATTGATATAAAAGAAGAGCATCAATTAAAATAACTAAATCTTTTTCACTTGGTATTGTAATAGTTTTTCCGGCAAAATAAGTAAGTAATCTAGTAAGATTTCCACCATCTAATAAATAACAAATTTCACTTAATGTGGCATATTCTGGAACATCTTGTATCTTATATAATAAGAAAAACATTAAAGAATAAATATCTGATAACTGAAGAAGTTTTAAGTTTTCTTTAATTGTTGTTTTCATGGTCTATAAACTCCCCGTCTGGATTTGTTAGCATATAATCTAATAATCTATCATCTATTTGTACATCTTCATAACTTTCCATAATTTCTTGTGCCATAGCTGTGCCTAATTTTTTTAAAAATACCTTAATATATGTCGCCATAGATTTTGGTAATTTTCAAAGAATAACTGTTACAGGTTCTGTATTTATACTTTTATGTTGTTTTAAATTATTTAATACATTAAATAAAATAGAAATCTTAATTCTTTTGTAATCAACAGTGCCGGGATGAAATGGAGATGCTTGTAGAATTCGAGTCAATACAAAATTAAAATTTTTAAATAAATCTTCTACATTTGATTTAAATTCAAATGATTTTCCCTGCTGTTGTCAGGCATAGTCTCTCATTTGTTGTTTAAAAACAAACTGATCAAAATTTTTAGAAGTCTCAAGCTCCGCTTTTCCAATATCATATTCTTCTCTTAAATATTCAATTTTCATCGGATATAAAAGAGCCTTAGTATAATTAAGACAGGATTTAATAGGCTTTATTTCTTTTCCCTTAATTACTTTTCCTTGATTAGTTAAATTTTTCTTTAATGCAAAAAATATTCTATTTGCGGCATAAAAAGAATAGCCATCATAATCTTGAAAAGAATTAAACATTCGCTTTTTAATAGCAAGTGCCTTTATTAACAAAAATAAATAGTTATAAATAGTATCTTTAAGAACATCTGGACAATCCGGATCTAATAATTTTGGAACATTTTGATCAATATATATACACAGGTCTGTATATTTTAAATCAGCCGGCTTTTTTCAAAGCATGTTTTAGTTTTCTCCTTTAAACAATTTCACTTATACCAGATTCATTTTTAATAACTTTTAATTCAGAATCTACTGGAATCATAAGTTCATCTGCATGATGTGAAATAATAAATACACTTTCAATATCTTTTAATTTTGTAATAATTAAATTAATTATTTTATCTGTTGATAGCTTATCAAGGGCGTCAAAAGCTTCATCAATTACTAAAATATTTGAACTATAATTTAAATAATTTTGTAATAAATCACGAATAGTAAATTGTAAAATTAAATCGCACTTTTGTTTCTCTCCGCCGCTTAAGCTATCAAATAATTTATTATCATAACTAATATCTAATGAGTTACCATTCAAATAAATATGCAGTGACTCCGTACCAAATACTAACTTACAATATTCCTTAGCAGTAAAATCTAAATAATTAATAATATTTGTTAATAAATAGCCCCTAAAATCACGACGCGTTAAAGTTTCCATTTTTTTAACAACTACAATATGTTCATCTAATTCTGCTTTTGCAAGCTGACTTAACTGTAACATATTTTTTAGACTATGAATAGCATATTCTTGCTGTTCAAGTTGTACTTTTAATGTAGTTTTACGTGTTATAATAGAGTTTTTTAATGTAAGAAGTGAGGCTAATTTTTCTCTATATGCAAGTAATTGTTGATTATTTAATGCTAGCTGTTTTTGTTGCACTACTTTATTATCATTAACTTGTTGTAGTTTTTTCTGTACCTCTAAGATTTTAGATGAAAAAGCTTGTTCAATCTCAATACTATATTTATTATTTTTTTGTTTAGCACTTTCAAGTCTGGCTACAATTTGTTTAATAAGATCTTTTTTTATTTTTAATTCTTGTTTTTGTTTACTACTATCTGGTTTGGCTACATTTGGAAGTTTTTGACCACAAGTTGGACAAACATCTATAATCGAATCTAGTTGCTGAATAGTTTGTTCCAGTGCTTTTATTTCAACTGTTATAGTAGCTTGATCTATTAAATCTTGCCTTATTGAATTATTATATGCCTCAGTTAAAGCATTATAATCTGCAGCTTTATCAGTAGTATATTGTAAAATTAAATTAGAATATTCTGAAGCCTGTATTTCATCTTTCTGAATTTGTTCAGTAGAATCACTTATTAAATTTTCAACACTTGTAATTTGAGTTTCAAATTGTTTTATATCAGCCTCTATATTATCATTATCAAGTGTTTTTAAGGTAGTTTGTGTTTCTTCATATAATTTTTCTATATTTTGTAAATTAGTATTATTAATTAAAATACTGTTTGTTTGTTGCGTTAATAAATTATTAAGTTCAAGCAGTCTTGATTCAATCCGTTCTTTTATATCATTGATCATAAAATCTGATTGTGTCAATTTTTCAAGTAATTCTTTTCTGCCACTTGGGCTAAATGAAGAAAATTTTTGAGGCAAGCCTTGACCCAGTAAAATCGTATTAGCGATCAGATCTTTTGTTAAATTTGGCAATGCCTTTTCTAAAACAGCTTCAGATTCTCTAATACCTTTACCAGAAATATCAACAGAATTTTTTATAATTTTTAAATCATTTTTTGGTTTTTGATATCGTGTAATAATATAATCATCATTATCTACTGATAGCTCTAGTGTTACATAACAAAGGTCTTCATCAATATTAATATTTTTTAAATTAGTTTTTAAACCACTTAATGTTTCACCCGTTAAGGCATAACAAATAGCAGACCATATAGTTGATTTTCCAGAACCATTAGAAATCGCATTATCTTTTTCACATTTATTTTCACCAGATACTAAGCAAAAGCCATAATCTGATAATGATAATTCAGTCTCATGATAGCTGCCGAAATTATATAACTTAAGAGTTTTGAAGTATAAGTTCATCTATAGACCAATCTTCTAAATATTTAGTAACAAGTGCTCAAAAAGACATTCAATGCTTTATTCTTTCTGCATTATATTCTTTATCAATTTCTTCTGATGTCTTTGTTACATCTATTCTTTCAAATTTTTTATTTCTAATACTATAATAATTAAAAATACAAGTAGAATATAGTTCATATTCACCTATAGCTGTACATAATGCTAAGTAACGAAGATCTGTTAATACTTTATCTTTTTCTACTTGTAATATATAACTATCTCGCAAATATCGTAAATAAGTTACAAAATAATCTAATGGAATATCCCCAAGATTAAAGCTTAATTTATGACATTTTTGTAGTTGTTTATTATAATATTTGACTAATTTTTTATATTTAGATCATTTTCAAACAGACATTTAAAAATCCAATCTTTAGTATCATTTTAATAATATATTATACAATATTTTGTTTAAAAACACTATTTACAAACTTCTGTCAATTCTGTTTCTAAAATATCTGTATTAGCAATATTAGCCTTACAAAATTCAATAAATTTATTAATATGATCTGTTTGTAATTCTACAATACTTAATTCTTTTTCAGTCATATCTAAAGAATGATCTAATATAATTCTACTTTCTAAAATAATATCTTTATAAGTATTTAACTGTTCTTTAGTTTTTTGTAGTAATTTTGGATTAACTTTTAATGATAAAACTGCATTTGCTTTTAGGTACTTAAACTGTGATAAATCATTTTCAATTAAAATATTAAATTTATAAAAATTAAAACCGTAAGGATTTTCAATAAATTGAAATTGCCAAGTTTCAGTATCAAATATCCATAAACCATATTTATATTTAAATGAATCATTAGTAAAATTATGTGCTGATAAACTACCGATATTTAAAATTTTATCCGTTATCCATTCAGTATTGTGTAGATGACCATTTAGAAAAAATTTACAGTTATCTGTAATTTCATCCACTGTAAAACCGGCTTTACTTATAAAACCACCATAATTAATTCCTGAAATATCATTATGAGAAATAATTATTAATGGACGCTTTGTTTCAATTTTATATTGCACAAGATATTCCTTTAAAGACTTTCTATCTGATTCTGTAATATAAGGTAGAAATAAAATAACACAATCAATTAATTGTAGAGTAGTAATTTTATCAATAATATTTCTATCAGAAGAAGCTAATGTTTGCAGTGAATTAAAATGTAAATCATTAACACTTGATTCATGATTTCCACATAATAAATAACAGGGTAAACTATTCCAATTAATTTGTTGTAGTGCTGTTAATTCTTCATCGGTTAATTGTGGTTTATCCATAAAATCACCTGCACAAATCATCATATCACAATTTTGAGTCCAAGCAGTCTCATTTACCCAATTTAAGCTTTTAATAAGTTGTTCGAGCCTTAAACTATATATATTACCACGTTGTCTAATAATTGACATATTTGTTGACCAATGTGGATCTGAGAATAAGCAAATTCGCATGTATATCTCCTTATAATAATTGGGGCTGCTTATGAGCCCCAATACTATTTTTAAAATGTAATTTTATAATTATGTTGCTCTCTAATTAAATCATAAGCCTCGTCTATTAAATAAATAAAATCAGCAAAATTTTCATATGTTACAATATAAGTTTGAAAATTATCTTTTATTGTTTGAATATAACAATCACTAACATTTTCATTCCATAAAATATATGCAATTGGAATAACTTCATCAGAATTATCTATAATTTTAAATATCCAACAACCAGACTCATGCTTTTCACAAAGATAATCTAAACATAAAGAATTTTTTTGTTTTAGCATTCTTTTGTCTCACTTTCATTTAATGACAAATAGTTAACAACCATATCTGCCATTTTTGTAAGAGTAACTAGAGGATACTTTTTAAGTATATCATGAATATCAATAGAATAATTATTAAGCCCAGTACTATGTACTAAAGCTTCAATTTGCTCATCAGAAAATGAAATAAATCTTTTTGCTATCATATATGAACTAAAACCAAGATCGCCATAAACAATACGATTTTCTTTAGTCCTATAAGCTAATATAGCTTTCCAAGTACCGGTTTCATCATCCTTTATATTTTTATTATATAGTTCATACATTTCAGCCCTATATAATTCTTTAAATAATGCAACTTTAATTATATCTTCTTCAGTATATTTATTTGGAAAATATGCTTCACATAATACACCCAATTCGTGACATAGCTTTAAAGCTTGCTCACATAAACCGCCAGCATAGCTAAATTGATATTGTGCCGTTGCTGGCTGCTCAAAATAATTTATATCCTCTAGATATTTATAAAGTGGTGTTAAATCAATATTCAATCTTGTAAGTAAATTTAAAAATCTTACTTTATTTTCATATTTAATTTCATCACTTAACAATTAAATCACTCCTTACTTAAGACCCTTTAAAAAAGTCATTGCATTAACTGCTGCTTTAGCACCATCTGAAACTGCCGTAACTACTTGTTTTACTTTTGTATCTCTACAATCACCTGCAATAAATACACCTGGGACTTTTGTAGATATACCATCATTAGATATAATATAATCATCCCAAGTTACATCTGCAAATGGTCCAACAATTTTTGTTTGTGGTATAATACCAATAGCTGCAAAAATAGCATTACATTTTAAAACTTCATTTGTTGTTAAAATTACACTCGAAAGGTTATTATTTTTACCATTTTTTACATCTTTAATTGTTGTATTTGGTAGCCAATAAATATTTGATTGTGCTAAAATTTGATCCTGTAAAATAGGCTCACACTGCATTTCATGTGTTAAATCACATAAATATACATTTTTACAATAGGTAGATAATTCTAAGGCATACGTGGCACCAGTATTTCCAGATCCCACCACAATAACATTTTTATTTTTAAAAAATGGTCCATCACAAGTAGCGCAATAATAAATATCCTTAGTATCTAATTTTAATTGCCTGTGTTCTGTACCGGTAGCAAAAATTAATGTTTTACCGCAAATTATAGATTTATCATCTAGTGTAATTCTAAACAAGCCATATCGATAGTCTATAAATAATGCTTCTGCAATAATATGATTTACAGTTGAAAAATTACTTATTTGCTCATACATATTGGCTGCAAAATCTGCACCCGAAATGCTAACAAAACCTGGAATATTCTCTACTTTAGGTGAATTGGCAATATTTCCACCAAAACCATTTTTGTCAATTAAAGCTACTTGTTTATTAGATCTTCCAGCATAAATAGCAGCAGTCATTCCAGCAGGTCCCGCACCAATTATTAAAATGTCATAACAAATATTTGTATTCATATAATTTAATTTTTACCTAATTCAAGTCTACGTCTTGCTTCCTTTGACTTCTCACGTCTTTTTACAGACTTTGATTTATAATATTCTTTCTTTTTAAGATCATCAAGAATACCTTCTTTTATAACTTGCTTCTTAAACTTACGAAGTGCAGCTTCAAGGCCATCTTCTGGATTTACAATTACTTTTGCCATTTAATTCACCTCCTTTTTATTTAAATTATGTTTTGTTAAATAGTTTTCCATAATTTTATTGTGCTGTTCTAATCCTTGCCATTTATTTTCTAATTTTGTAATATCTTTAGAATTGCGAGTATTACGATCCCAATAACAAAAATATGGGCATTTAAATTTACTTTCTTCTCCAGCATCTGGATTAGTAGCTGCATATTCACACCAATTACATAATGGCGTCGGCTTTGGTTCAAAATTCTGCTCAGCAATATTTATAAAAATTTTATCTATTTTAGCTTCGCCTCGTGAAAGATAACCAGTCGTACAAGCTGTTTGTGTTATAGAACAAAATGGTAAATAATACTGACAAATTATTTGACTTAGCTTACATTTATATAAATCCTGAACAGCATAAGTATAAACTACAAATTGAAGTGGTGTAGTTAATTTTTCAGTTTCAATTGGTACTGCATAAGTTTTTATATCTTGAATAATATATTTATGTGATACCTCATCATAAAAAATTCTATCAATAAAGCCATTTAAATTTTGACCTGACTTATAAACTACTTTAAAAGGTTGCTCAATACCAACAATTTTATATGTTGGATGATCTTTCATATATTGTTCTAGTTTATAAATACCATAATTTAGATACTCATATATTTTTTGTTCAAAAGTTCTCCCAGATTTATCTAAGTTAAAAAATTCTGTTGGATACTTATATTTTAATTCTGCTAAAACTAATAAAAGCTCATTTTTATATTTTATATAGTCTATATTTCGTTGAGCCTGAATATCTTTAGCAATTTGTTCCTCACATTTATGAACGGCAGTCCCTATTTCCGTATTTATAGAATCTGCATAAAAATAAAATCCATCAATATATTTTAGTTTAAATTTAAATGGGCATTGAGTATAGGTATCTAATTTTGAATAAGAAAAATTTTCTAAATCCATTATAGCCTCCTAGAAGCTCAATAATCTACAAATAATATAACTTACTAAAATATTATTTTGTAATTCAATTCTACCCTCTTTAATTTTTAAATCTAATTCAGATAAAAATTTAAGAGCTAATATTAAAAATTGGCTAGATAAATTTATATTTTTATTTAAATAAAAATATTGTTTATCTGAAATTGCTAGCTCATTAGCTGTTGCTTTTACATATTTTATATAAAAAATTAACTTAAAATAATAAATTAAAATTTTTATGAGTCCAATAGCTTCAATATCACAATTTTGTTGATAAATTAAATAATCATTTAACTTAATTTTATCTAAAGTTTCTATACTATTTGCTAATTGTGTTTGTGTTATATTATATATACTACCAAATTTATCAAATTTTATAAAATTATAAATTTGTTGTTTATCAGTAATATCAAATAAAGTTAATTTATCTAGCTCATTAGTAATTTTATATAAATCATGTTCTGCTGTCTCATATAGCCAATTATAATTATTTAAATCTAACCCCGGACAGATAACTTTCATATAATCCTGTACCTGCCAAGAAACTGGAGCAGGTACAGTAACTATATAATTTTTAACCTTATCAAATATATTTTTATCTATATTTTTACAAGAAATAATACAATTTGTAAAAATACTATAATCTAAAAAATCTTCTGAAAAAGTATCATTACATATTATATATAAATCTTGATCGGCACCAAATAATTTATTCTTTAAGTTATTTACATCTGCAAGTGTTTGAACTATAATTTTATTATAATTTTTTATATTACAGATTTGATCTATATACTGATTTACAATAAAATCGGTATCAGAATATACCAGAATTAAAAAACTATCAGACAAAGTATTCGTCAAAATTTTATTTTTTAATTCTTGTAATTCCATTATTATGCCTCTTCTGTTGTTTCAGTAGTAGTTTCCGTTACAGCTTCCACTGCGGGTGTATCTGTTCCATCTGCAGGTGCTTCAGTCTCTGTAGGTGCTGCAGGAGGCTCTGTAATAGAGAGCGCATTACCAAGCACGGTCATAAGAGAAATGGCCTGATTATTTTCATTATCAAGTGCCTTCTGAATTGCTTCAATCTCTACTTGAGAAAGACTGTGTACCTGTAGATAGGCATTAATGACATTAACCATTACAGAAATGGCAGTATTTCTTGCAATGATTTCAATTTTTAGATCTTCAAGGGAAGCAGCTTTTTCTGTGATATCCTTAAGATTCATGGGTTATAATCTCCTTTAAATTTATTAAATAATTTAAGATAAAATTATTTTTATCTATATTTTTATACAATAATTCTTGACAACATTTAGTTGTAAATATATAAATTCTTAAATATAATATATTTTTTTCAGTACTATAAATATTATATGAAATATAAAGAATTAATTTTAAAAATAAAGTATAATCATATTTATTATAATTTTCTTTATAATTTAATAATAATGCTTGCTTTAAATACTCCACTAGTGAATAACTTTTAATATTTTTTAAAAAAGATTCAACTAGAGAATATAATTGGTCAAGCTGTTTAAAATCAACGGTTTTTAAATTGCCGGGTGTCAAGTTTAATTGTAAACCTAAATCAGAAGCTATTGGACAAATTTCCTTTAACTGTGATTTTGTATAGATAGCAAGAGGCAATTTCAAACAACGATTTAGTACTGTAGATAAAATATTAATATCTGATCTAGCAATAAGTGCAATATAAGCAAAATTTGATGGCTCTTCAATAAATTTTAAAAATTGATTTTGCTGTTTTTCGGTAAATAAATCTAAATCAATTATATACATTGTTGGTATTACAGGTAGATCAAAATTAGAAATCAAAAAATCTTCTGTTAATTCTATTCTTGCTAGATTAAATTTTTCAGTAATATAATTAATTAAAGTATGTCTTCCACTTCCAACCTCACCTAAAAACAATAAAGTTCTAGGTAATGTTTGTAGTGTATAACTATTTAATTTATCTAAAATTTTTTCCTGTCCAATAATTGAGTTAGCCATTTAATTCTCTTGCTATTTGTAAAAATTTAATAAGAATTGTATTTTTATAATTTAAGTCATACTTAATAAGTTGTTTAAGATCCAATAATTGATCTAAAATAAAATTAAATTTTGCTACGCTAGCCGGCTGATTTACAGTATACTGAACTACTGCATTATTTTCAGTTGCCAAATATTCTGGGATACTTGTTACTTTTATATTTTGGTTAAATAAAGTATATTTCAAAAGATCTAATATAAAATTTAAATACCAATCAATAAAAGTTTTTAAATCATATCCAGTATTAAATAATGTATCAATAGTATTAATTATTTCTGGTTCATTTTGTTCAAAAATAGCCCAGGTAAGTTTAAACAAAACTTCATAAGATAAATGATTTAATACTTGCTTAGCATTTGTTAAACTTAAATCAATTGAATAATCGGCACACTGTTCTAGATAATTTAAAGCTGTACGAAGACTTCCATCAACTATTTTACTTATAAAATCACAAGTTTCATTATAGTTTAAAAAACCTTGTAAATTACAAACTTCTTCTAATCTTTTTTTAATAATTTCTGGTGCAATTGGAACTAAATTAAAACATTGCGCCCTATTTTGGATAGTCTTTGGTACTTTATATTTTTCAGTTGTACACAGCATAAAAATTGTATATTTAGGACATTCTTCTAAGCATTTTAAAAGAACATTCCAAGCAGCTGTACTTAACATATGACATTCATCAATAATATAAATTTTATATTCTCCAACAAGAGCCCTTTCATGTGCAGCTGCGACTAATGCTCGTGCATCTTCAACAGAATTATTTGATGCAGCATCTATTTCAATAGGATAACCAATATTATTATTAATTGCATTGGCAAAGCACCTAGCAACCGTTGTTTTGCCAATACCGGTTTGTCCTGTAAATAAATAAACATTTTTAAATAGCCGCCGTTTTAGCTGTTCAGATAAAATTTTAATTGTAATTGGCTGACCTAAAATTTTATCTAAAGTATCAGGTCTGCATTTTGCAGCTAAAGAGCCATAGGTGTTTGACACTATCATTTCACCTCGATTTATAAATTTCTTAATATAATATACAATAAAGGGCCTTAAAAATTGGCCCTTTTAATTATAAAATACTTAATTGCTGTAGTTCATTAACATCAAGCCAACCAAACCACATACTTGATAAATCTTGCTGATTTTGGTAATCATAAGCCAAACAATCTACATAAATATATGATCCCATAAATTTATTAACATATGCTTTATAATATTCATTTTGTGGTGATCTACCACTATTTCAATTAGTTGCTAAAATAGATGTATTATTATTAATTAGATATTTAGGAATTTTAATTAAATAACCTTTACCTACTTCATATCTTGGTTTTGTATACTTTGCAATATGATAAGTATTTGTTTTTGTATCAAAATTATCAAGTTTAGCAAAACTACATTTATTTAGCTGTTTTTGAATATAGGGTCTAATCATTAGGTTTTTCCTTTAAATAGTCAAGTAGCTCTTGAAAAAGATACTCATCAATAATATAATAATTTTTGTTATATGGATTATCTGGACCAAAATTAATAACTACAGCACTATATTTTTTTCCGGATTGTATAGTTTCTTTAATTTGTTTTTCAAACCATTCACGTTTAACAGAAATAGACTCTGAATTAGTTGTTTTTGTTTTACATTCAAGTGAAAATAAATTATCAATACTAACATCTCCTGGAAGAAATGTTGTAGCTCCGCTATTCGGCATTTGTTTGCCATCTACAGTTTTTGCAACAACTGCTTCCTGTCTTGATGAATATCAACGAGTACTATGATTTTTTGTATCTTCAGTATTATGAATTCTAAAGCTATTACTCATTTTATTATTCATCTACTCCATCTGCAGCAAGCGCCTGAGTATCAGTCATTTCAACGTCACCCATAATTTCACTCTCTTGTTTCATTAAATCATTAATAATCTGTTCATCAATTAAATCAACTTTAACTTTGTTTTGTGATAAATATTCATTAATCATTTTTGAATATTCATTAACAAAAACAGGATTACTACATAAATAATTTACTAATGCAGCATAAGCATCAGCACCACGACTTGCTTCAAAGACAAGCTCATTTTCGCCATCTCTATAAGTTTCACCGGTTAACAGATTAGTTAGAACATAAGACTTATTAGTGGGTGTTTTGATAAATCCAGCCTTTAATGCAACTTCTAGTAGATCAAAAACAGTATCTACTCCGCTATTATAACGGATAGTAATAAAACCACCGTCTTTTCCAATTGCACCCAAACGGCTTTTAACAATCGCAAAATGCAACCTAATACCATCAACTTTTTCATCAACCTTTGACTGTGTAATATCAGTTTTATCGCCAGCTGTATAAGTACGGGTACCAAATCTAACCTTTAGAGATGGAAAATATTTTAAAGCATATCCACCTGGTTCAGTATAAGTAGTGGCATATAAACTTTTTTCAACTGTAACCTGATTAATAATTAACAGAATATTATTTCTTTTTGGTAAATACATCATCATTTGTTTAATAAATTTACCAATAGGTTTTGCGACACTTGCTCGTTGTCCATTATCTTTTACAAATTCATTATCAAGATCTGCTTGTGAAATAAGTGCTCTGGAAGAATCAATCACAATCATACCAACTTCTTCAGTTTCTTGAAGCATAATTAAATCCTGAAAAATTTCTTCTGCAGATCTACCTGTACAATCATATCTAACAAAATGATTTTCATCATAACTAATTGATGAAATTGATTGAAAATAATCAGACTGTGTTAAAAGTGTATTTTCGGCATCAACATAGATACAAATTTTATCTGGGTTTTCTTTTTGGTATTGAGCCATAGCAAGTACCGCTGCAGTAGATTTTCCTGAGTGCTCAACACCACTAAATGTAACAATTTGCCCATATGGCAAACCACCTTTAAAAGGACAATCAAAACCAAGTGTACCTAGAGACAATTTTTTTAAGTTCTGAGAAAAATTACCAGAACCCAAAATATCTCAATCCTTGCATGCTTTATTAATTTTTTTAACTACATCTTTAAATGACAATTGTTTTACTTCTGCCATTATTTATTCTCCTTTATCTAATATCTTCTAATAAAATTTGTCGTTCTGATTCACTTCTTGGACTTGCTGAAATTTTTGCTTCTGCAGCCCGTGAAATTTGAATGCCTTGTAATACATTTACCAGTCTATGAGCCTCATCACATTTAGTTTTTAATAGACTTGCTACAGAGGCATATAGCATAGAAATTGCTTGCTTATCTGTAGAATCAAGAATTGAAGCTTGCTTTTTAGCTTCCTGTGTACCTACAGAAGTATTAAAAGCACGAGCTAAATTTTCTTTATAAAGAGCTTCTGCACAAGCCTCTTTTAATGAGCTCTGTTCTTTTGCATTACCAAGAACATAAGCAGCAATACTTAGTCTAACTTGAAAATCCCAAAGTTCTGTATTAGAAAATAAATTAATTCCTTTTGATAATTCCTTAACAATTCCATCAAGCTCAGCTGTATATTGTGCAGTGACATCTCTAACGGCTTCTAATAATAAATTATAAGTTTCATCAACCTCACGTTTAGCTTTTTCCAATTTTTCAGTCATATTAATCCTCCTTGGGTATTAAAGGTGTATAATCAACTTCTAAATATACCCGTTTTTTAACTGACGGTAAAACTATTATATTATACAATTTATTTTTTAGCATTCTTATTCCAATTGATTTTTCACCATTTAAAACCATTTTTTCCATATCATTGATGCTAACTCACATTACTAGATCTTTTTCTGAAAATCAGATTATAACACCGGGATATACATTTGGTAAATCTTTATATTTTAATAATCTTTCATATTGAGGAATTGCTGTAAACGGGATCGAGGCGCCATGGTGTTCTTTGGTTTCAACTAAAAATAAGTAGTTTCCTGGAAAACACATAAAATCACAAGGATTTTGACTAGCATTTTTAAATCCAGCTAAATCATCTTTTAGTCTAAAAATAAAAGTATCTGGAAAGCATCTTTTTCAGTCTAACTTAAAAAGCTCCTCAAATTTTTTTCCAAGGTCTGGTTTCATAGATTAATTTCCAACTTTCTCAGGTAGCATATGACTTATAAGTCCATGTTTAATAATAACTACCTTATGATTTCCGCAATTTATAGTAATATGCTCATTTTTACAAGCCTCTAGTAAAAGTTTTAAATCCATCAAATTTAATTGCATTTCATAATTAGACGAAATACTATTTTCTATTACAATACTTTCTGTATTATTCATATTATCTGAAATTAAAAGTTCTGTCGGTGTAATTGTAAATTTCATATAAATTGCAAACAGCTTAGTATCAGCATAACTATTTTTTGTAAAAAGTAAAAGTCTATTAAGTGCTGCTAATAAGGTATTAGCATCAACCGTTATAGTGGTTTCATACAAATCTGAAACATATCTTTTTAATATACCACAACAAGTTTGAAGTTTACTAAGTATAGTAGAATCTGATATTGCATTAATTGCTAAATATGTAGTATCTGATTTAAAAATAGCTACTGTTTGAACCACTCCATTTGAAAGTAAATTATGCCCAAAATCAAAAAATACATCTGTTTTAAAGAGTTTAAATAATTTTACAATATTATCAGTTAATGCTAACTTTACAGGTTTATCAAGTTTAAAAGTATTAAGTGTTCCACCATCTGTATAATTAAAACAACCATCTTCATCAATATAATAAAACTTATTAAGTAAATTTATGGTCGCAGTGTCACGATTTTTAAGCTTTAAAAACTCTTTACGATTAACATTTACAATACTATTTAAAATTTCTAGCTTAATTGGCATTGATACCGTTATATTATCTATTGAAATTGTAGGTAATTTTAATAATGTATCATTTTCAAAAATTAAAGGCAGTTTATAAGTACTTTTTCCTGTTTTAATAATTACTATATTATCTTTTGATTCTAATATAAAAGTATCAGCAGTAATTGTAGTAATTAAATTTAAAAATAATTGTGCATTTAATACTGCATGAAAATTTTCTTCTTGGTCTAATTGGTACTTAATACTTACATAATATTCTCTATTTGTAACATTTAAATATAAAATATTTTGATCTGTTATTAACTCAAGGTTAGCTGCATAATTAGAACTATCTACAGCCATTAAAATCGTTTTACAAGTTTCTTGAAATAATTGAGTCTTTAATACCATATTTATCACCCTCTATTTAAAAATTTAAATCACAACCAGTTTCAACTGTTTTAATAATGGCTTCTCCTGGAATTTCCTCATGCTCTTGAATAACTTTTTCAAGAGCCTCTTCATTTGACTTTCCTTTTTCAACAGCTTTATTATATTCTTTTAAAATTGCTGCTGCTGCATTATCTGCATACCATCTAGTAACATTATACGGATCACATTTCATACTGGGCGCTTCAATGCCAAGTTCTTTAGCTGCATTAATCATAATTTCCGGTAATCTTTGCTCAACCAAGTCTGCATATTCTTCTTTACATTCAACTAATACTTCATCATGTACTGTAACAATTAAATGTGTATCCCAAGCTCTTAATTGTTCATCGTTGAAAATATCAATCATAGCTTTTTTAGTAAGTGTACCAGCGGCGCCCTGAATTAAAGCATTAAAACACTGTCTCTCTGCCTGCGCAATTCTACCTGTATTAGCCTGTACAATTACACCATCTTTAGCAGCTTCCTGTACCAAAGCTTCATAGTCAGTATTATTTTTACAAAAATTAGTTTTTGTAATATATTTCTGAAGTGTTGGATCAATATAATTTCTATTTTGACAATTTATAAATGGATTAAAATTCTGCTGCTCTAATTTAGCAGGATCTTTATATTTTACTTCATAGGGAGAAAGAAAAATATCTGGCAGCCTACGTCTACGCCCACAAAGACCTTCAACGTAACCAGTCTTTTTTAAATCTGCCTTTGCTTTTTCTATAGCACTACCAAGTCCGGTAAACATCTGAAAATATTTTTCGAGGAGTTCTTTGCCTTCTTTAGCTGTTTTCTTCATAAGAGAACCAGCACCAGCACCTGACATTCCATAGTTTCCAGCAAGCACCATTGTTTTACCAACAGATCTTCTTGCCTTACCATCTGGATTTAAATGAGTTTTATTACCGGCAATAACCTTTTGGCCACCAATTTCTAGCTCAGTACCAGCTGGATAAAATTCTAGGCATTCTTCATATGGTACATTAAAAATTGTGCTTGCAATAATAGCATAAGCATCTTGATTATTTGCATAAGCATCAAGTAATTTTTTATCTTGACTAATAAAAGCAGCTAGTCGTAATTCCTGACCGGACTTAAGAATAGTCTGAACCAACAATTCGATATTTTGTGCGAATATTGACAGACTTTTTCATTAGGCATCACCTCCATTTCAATTATCTTTATAAAATCATTTTATATTAGTTATTTTAATAATAATATTTTTTTTACCTTGACTTCTACTGTCATGTCCGGATTGGAAAATAATTTCTTTACCCGCAATAGAGGCTTCAATTTTTCTTTGATAGGTAGCAGTAGAATAAGTTTCACCAAAGGGTTTGTATGTTTCATATCATCATTTACCAGCGTGTAAAATAGAATCAAATTCAAATTTTTCACCGGTATCTAATATACAATAAACTGCTTTTGATCTAGTTGCACAATGTGAACAATCATCATAATATTTTAAACCTAACTTTGCCCGTTCTTCTTTTCGCTTTCGACTTGATTCACGTATCTTTTTTTTATGTTCCTCAGAAAAGCCAAAAGTAGTTCTAAGCTCATGCATTGTTTTAGAAATTTTTTCTCGTGTTTTTGGATCACGCATGCTTGCTGCATGTTTTTTTCTAACTTTTTCAGATTCAAAAATATTTATGCTACCACCAGGTGCCATATTATATCCATTATTCATTGAATCATAAAAATTAATTCAATATATTTCTTTTTGATTTAGTTCTTCTTGTGTATTAGCTTCATCAATTTTTTCAACACTAAAAGTATCAACGCCATACCTATTCATAGCAAGATATAAATGTAAAGTATTTTTATCTTTACTATTTCTTGCTTTCAAATGCTCTTGGTAACGTTCTTCAATAGTTCTAGTTGTTTGTCCAATATAAACTTTATTAGAAGCTGTAGTTATTATTTTATAAATAAAACCATATGCCATAATTAAACCTCCAAAATATTAATCTAATTAATTTAGCACTGATTTTACCGGTCAAGATAAAAAATTAAATATAAATTAAATAAGTTTGCTCTTTTTGAACTATATTAATAATAGTATCCTGACTTTCATCACCAATAATAACATCACCAACTTTTAATTCTTTAACATTTTTCCAGCCATCAATAGTTTCAACTTCATCACCGACTTGAATCTTATAAACATCATCATTACAATAACATTTATTATAAATTTCACTGGCTTTAAATAAAAGTCTAATTTCTGCATTATGAGAAGGTAAATTTTGGCTATTAATTGAGTTTAATTCTACTGGGTTTTCATTTTCATCTAGGAATTTAAACTTGCCACCAGAGGCAAAACGACCTGTGTCTGTGCCGGTTGAATTTAATCTATATCTAATTCTACCGTCTGGCCAATGCTTTGCCAAGTCAGGAATAACATCAATATAAGTAGTAATTAACTTAGCTAAGCCTCTACGCTGCAAAATGCTACTACAAAGCTGTTTAGCCGCGGCTACTTTAATATCATTTGTCTCCTTTGACTCTAATTTCTCAACAATTTTACCAATTTCTTCTTCACCTGTAGCCCTTGGATTCTTTTTATCAATTACTGGGCAACCTAAAATATCATACAATAAAATAGCAAGTTGTGTAGGAGATGCAAGATTTACATCTTCAGGTAGCTGTTCTGACTTTGATTTACCAATTTTATAACGTCTGCCATCCTTATCAATAAAAGGATATGTTGTTTCAATTTTTTCAGCTGTCATTTTAGATTTTGCGGAAACATATTGTTTAGCTTGATCTACTGCATCTTTTGTAAGCCGCCAAGTTGAAATAATCGGTTTTATATCTACTAGAATTTGATTAATTTTATTATCTAATTCATTAAGTTGATTATTATATTTTATCTTAAGTCTTTCACCAAGCTCCTGATCAATAAAAACACCGCGTAATTCTATTTCAGCTGTAACCTGAATAATCGGCATTTCAATAGTTCTAAGCAAATTTAATACAGGTTGATTTTCTGGTAAATCATAAAAAGTTTTATGCTCCCAAATATATACTTTATCAGTCATCATTGAGTCTGTGGCAGCATATAAAGCAAAAATATCTGGATCTACATCAGCATATGTAACATTTGCAAATAAATGATCTATTGAGTATTTTTCTTGCTCCGGATCAATATATTTAGTATATAGTGATTTAAGGCCAATAGCAGCATCTTTAAATGTATTTTCATCTATTAATCTTGCAGCAATTAGAGTATCCCAATCTGGAACAACTTCGATTCCACATGTACATTTAATAACTTCATAGTCAAATTTGCCATTATGCATTATAATTTCATTATGGCTATCAACAAGTCTTTTAAACTGCTCCTGACAGTCCTGTTCTGTTAATTGCCATGAAAGCCGTTCTTTTGTTTCCGGATTTCTATGATTAATAGGTACATAAGCCTGTTTACCACCAGGATAATAGAAACAAGGACCCATTAATTTACAAGTTACGGGGTCTGTTGAATTATTAGTTTCTGTATCTATTGCGATTCGACCGGATTTAATGGCTTCAGTAATATAATTTTCAAATGTTTGTTTATCTTTAATTACTAAAACATTATGTTTTTGCTTACCCAAAATTTTAGATACATTTTCATTAATAAGAGCTAATCTATCGAGTAAAGAGGTCTTCTTTGATTTTAAAAGCTTTTCAGGATCAATCTCTGCTTCTTTCTTAGCTTTTGTTTTATTAATTAAATCTTTAACTACTGGTTCTTTAATTTTAATTTCAAATTCATCACCAAATAAACTAGACATAACAACCTCTACTATAAATTTATTCTTTATATTATACAATAAAAAGACCTCAGAATTCTGGGGTCTTTTAAAGTTTTACTTTTTATTTGTGCTATACCAGAGCTGTTTAATAAATTTGATGACTATTTTAAAGCATTTGAGAAATGTATTTTCATCTATTTCTTCATCGTCTTTATCTTTATCATCTTTTTCTTTTTCTTCTTGTAAGATAGCAGCCACATCTCTTCTTACATCATCCATAGTTTTACCAAACTTTTTAAATCATACTAAAACGTCACCATGATCATTTCCAAGTCCAAGCTTATAGCTATCTGCATGACATAAAATAGTAGGTACCTGAACACCATTAAACTCTACGGTACCATTTGGATCAATATTAAATTGCTTACAAATATAAGCTGTAAACTCACAAGCTTCTTTATAGACCGCTTCAAAGTAGCTTTTATCAGTATAAAAGTCGTCGCAAGTTTCAAATTGAATCCAAAAAGGTTCAACTCAAGTTGTTTTACCATTTACAATAGTATAACCATTACAGGAGCCTTTATTTCCGCCCCCACAACCTCAAGCATGAATATCTCATTCACCTAATTGAGCTGTTGCAACCGAGCCATCTTCTAGTTTACCAATAAAAGCATTTACACCTTTATTCATGGTAGAATGCTGTCAAGAATTATTATATTGATTCTTTCCAAGCATTGCCATAAGCTTATCATAATCTGGATCTGATTCATTTGGTTGGACATAACGTTTTAAGTTTGGGTTTCCAGCAGCAGTGTCATGTCAAAGAATTCCAATGGGTTGACCATTTCTTACGGCTTCTTTATATCACTTACTGTCGGATAGGTAGCATTTAAATAAATTCATGCTATAAAACCTTCCTTTATAAAAAATAAAAGTTAATATTGCTATTAACTTTTTCCTGGTAGAGCCCTAAGGAGTCAAACCTTATGTACACGCTTATAAGGCGTGCCCTCAATATCGTCGAGGACGAGCTCCAATGAGCCTATGGTCTGAGTGAGATGACTTGAACATCCGGCATCGTGATCCCAAATCACGCATTCTACCAACTGAATTACACCCAGACATTGGTGGAAGTGAGGGGAATCGAACCCCTGTCCAAAATTAATACTAAAATAGTATAATACTTACGCACTAGCTTATTTAATAAAATAATTTAATATAATGTAAAATAAGCAAATTCAATATATTAAATGAGTTGCGCCGGTTTTATCCGTCTCCACCAGTCCATTTTAAAGTTGGACAACTTTATGTGACCCGTTCTTTGACCTCAAATACTTGCTTGATCACCAGCGTATTGTTTTGGCGCCTATAATATCTTAAGCAGCAGCCCTCATAGAAGAGAGTGCATTAATTAAGAAAGGACTAAAAGTAACAATTGTATTGTCGTTTATTTTAAATTACCGATTCGTAAGGTGAATAACTCCTGCGTATACTATCACTTTCTTAACCCTGTCGAAACCTTTACACCCCCATATAATATTGCACATTTTTTTATGTGCAATATATTATACAATAAAAAATAAAAAATCTGCTCACAAGGAGCAGATTTTTTTAAGGATCTGTAACTATATAAGTATAACTAATAGTTTGTATTTCATGATTATCACCAAGTTCCAAAACAGCTGTGATAGTCACTGTACCAGCTTTTAAAAATTGTACATAAAATGGACTTCCATTAGGAAACGGATATGAAGTAGATACTATATCGCTAGGATCAAATTCAGGAACAGCTATGCTTGTATCACTTGAATAAAGCTTAACTGAATGTGGCTGCCCAGAAAATGCAACTTTAACCCAAAAATAATTTCCAGCAGTATCTCCGGTCCATCTGTTAAATATGCCCAATCTGGAGGTGGGCTCCGCACTAAATTGCATATTATCAATAATAACAAAAGCTGTAGTACCAGCATAATCATACATAGTTCGATCTGTAATTCTAACGCCATTTACTTTTTTAGTTAAAGCAATTGGAGTATCACTATGTCGAGCAATTGTTGGCATATTAGCAAATACATAATATTCTAAATGTCACCAATTTTCATCAATTTCTGTTACTACAAAGGCGGAGGTTTCAGTACAATAGTCAGTTCCACCCTGATCACTTCCTAAAGTTGAATTGTTTATAGTAAATTGTATCTTAGGAAACCCTTTATCATACTGTTCTCTTTTATATCTATGATAATAATCAAATTCAAATTTATAAAACTGAATTTCTGAAAGATAATAATCACGATCAAAATTAATATTTATTATATGATCTTTTGTAGATGTTCCAGTAGTGCTAGTCATTCTAATAGCTTCAGAACTATTTTGTGTAATATTTTCTTCTTTTGTAATAATTACATTGGTACCATTTCGAACATTTTCAATTTTAGCAAAACCATTATCACCAAAAACTCAAGAAAGTACCTCAACCTGAAATTGATTTGAGGCGATAGCGACATCAGTGAATAATCAAGCAGAATAAGTTGTTCCAAATAAAGCAGCTATAGTAAATAGACTAATTATACAAATTAAAAATTTATTTTTCATATATTTAGCCTCGATTTTCTACAAGATATCTATAATGCTTTTTATTTATATTATCTAATTTATGATAAACAATTTCTGCACTAATAGCTACACCAATGATACTAACCAAGGACCAAATACCAAAATATGACTGAGCATATAAAATAAAAACACCAAAGCCTGGAATCTTATATCCGGTATAATGATAAATAATATTTTCTTTTTTTATAAGTACTTGATCTGCAACTGGATTATTATCGCCTCTAAACCTATAAATTTCATTCATAGGTTCATCTACTAATCTATGTGTAATAATAATATTTTTATATTTATAGCCATAGACTTCACCCTTAACTAATTTTGTATTATCAGTTACCCTTTCAAAAATACAAATATCTCCCATACTAAATTGTAATGCTGAATCATAATCTAACAATTGATATTGTTTAGCTATTTCATCATCAAAAAATTCAGACATTGAATCAGATTTGATTACAAGGGCAGTCTTATTGTTGATAATAAAATTTTCACCGTTAATTTTATAAACTATCCCGGTTATAAATAGTCCTAATAGGATAAGGAGGACTAAGTATGAACTAATAAGTCCAATCAGTCCCCCTTTATTTTTCTTCTTAGAACAATATTCTTTAAGTATTTCAGTATCATGCTTACCTAAATTTATTTCAATTCTATAAAATTTTAGGCAAGAACTCCAGCCTAACCAGGCTAACCCAAAGATAACTACGGTTAAGAGTGCAACTACGACTATTGTAATAATCGTAATTGAATTCATAAAACACCCCTTAAATTAAGCAACAATTTGAGCTGTAAATCTTAAAGCAGTACCGCTTAAGTCTGTTCCAAGGGCAGTATTCATATCTGTTAACTCTGAAATACTGTGAGGAAGATTTGCTGCAACATATGCAACTGAAGGTAATACAAAAGATGCACTTTGAACTACTGCATTATTTGCAACAGTAATACCAGTAGTATTAGCAATAGTTGGAGCTACACCAAAAGTAATATAAGTTGAACTTAAATCAGTATAGTCGGCTGTAAATGCAACATCAACAGTAGCTTTATCCCAGACACCGTCTTCATCAGCTTTTGCTAATGTACCTTTAATATATACATTAGTAACAGCTAACTTATTACCAGAACCATCTTTACCTGTTGCAGAAGTTGACCAATAAACACCCTGGCCATTAAGAATATCTGTTTCACCAGCAGGAGCATCACAAATAAGATAAAGTGCGGTAATTTCAGCATCATCTGCTGCATTATAGAGTTTAAAACCATTATTTAATTCAATACCGACAGCAACTTTATCCTGAATTGTACTAACTTCAGCATCTTCAATATTCATAAATGTTCATGCTGCAAAGCCAACACCAACAAAGCAAAGCATAGCTGCTACCATAATAAGTGCTAATGTGTTTCTTAATTTCATAAATTTTTCCCCTTTATATAAATTTTTAATAAAATATAAATAAAATAAAAGCTTCCATGAGTAATGTCTCCTAGAAGCAACTGGCTGCCCGGAAAGGGCCCTTTAGCTTTGCGACACCAAATTTCTTTGGTTGTGCTATTTTTTCTATCTTAGCTATTTTATTCTTTTAATTTAGCTAATAATTTTACTGTAACTTTTATAAAAAACCCAGGGTGGGACTTGAACCCACGACACAATTTCCTCTAACCAGCTGAGTTACCTGGGCATTAATTAACTGTTTGTTTATGATTACAAGTATAATACCAATCTAAGGTGCTAATAATATTATAAATCTCTTTCCAAGAAGATACACGTTTACAGTCTTTTAAATCTTCCAATTGATTATGAGTTGTATTATATAATAATTTATAATAATTTCCACCAAGTAAATTATTAATATTATCATCAATCATAATATCGCAATTTATTCTTGCTTTATCATAGCTTAAAATAATATTATGATAGTCAATCATTGGAAAATATTTTAAAATTACCTCTTCTACCTTATATTGAAAAGTATCATATCTTGCAGAAGTAACAATTCTTATATCTTGGTGCTCACTAACTAATTTTCCAATATATTCAATAGCATCTTGTTTTGGTTTTACTGTTTTCCAAAAATCTCTGATGGTTAAGGGTTCATAAAGTTGATCATTTGTTAATTCTGGGTAGACTTTATCCATACCCCATTCTTTTACATCTTCAACCTGTTTATTATAACCATATTTATTATTAAGCCAAATAAGCCAGGCAGGTAAAAGATCTTCAATTGTATCATCCATGTCTATACATATAGTAAAACAATTTTTAAACATATAGCCCACTCTTATAATTTATTGGAGCTGGTGAACGGAGTCGAACCATCAACCTGCTGATTCAGTGCTACATCGTTTTCACATTGTAGTCTGGACTTTCTCTTAACCATGCCTATATAGGTTTAGGTTTCTCGTGTAAAGTCTCTACACTCGGTATTAACCTAGCTCGGGATTGTCATGACGAGTATTTATTTCTCTCTTTTCTACCATTATTAGTATTAGAGTTTTTGTAGGTATTTGTAAGTGAATGGCAGTTTGGACATAAAATTTGTAAATTTTCTTCTGAATTATTCTTGTAATCTCCATCTATATGATGGATTTCTACAGGAACATTTTTTGTTAAAGGATTTACTTTATCCCAACCACACAGTTCACATTTCTTACCACGAGTTTCAAACAAATATCTTTTAATAAAATCAGATATTTGATACTCCCCACGAAGCCCAGTTTCTAAACCTTGTTTCCATCTTTCAATATATGATTTATATTCATATTCTTTCTGGCAAACATTGTTACAATACTTAAGCCCTCGTCCGGTAATTTTTCTACCACAATTAAGATAGATTCTACTCATTGTAGGTTTCCCCGAATTAGCGAGATTTTCACTTATAAGTTTCCTTACAAGGTTGCAATTTATTTTACAAATCAGCTGCTCTGCCATTGAGCCACACCAGCAGTAGATAAAAAAATGAATGGAATAGGGTGATCACCATTCAATGACGGCTGTCTTTAGGGGTCTAAACCGCACCCCACCTTATAGCGGTCCGATTTCTTTCACCTATATATCGAGAGGTAGCAACTTCACTGATCTTTTCAGAAAACTTCAATGAGTATAAATGATAATTATTAGGCCTAATTAAAATTATTTTTTTATAATCACCTATCAAAATATTTTAGTTGCAATATTTTAAAATTAACCAAATATTAAATTAAAAAACTTAGAACGAGAATTTACTACCTGAAAAATTTCTCGCCGGTGGTGTCTCAGTGACAGGCATTGCCTGAACTACCGGAGCTTCAGCAACAGGAATGGTATTCTGTACAGGAATATTATTTACTGGCTGTACAGGGGCTGTCATTGTCTGTGTTTCAGCAGGAGCTGCTGTAATAACTTCTGGAAATGCACCAGTTGTAAGGAAAGTGTGAATTTCAGAAGCTGTCTTTTCCCAATAAGAATGCTTTGCAATATTAAAATTATTAAAAGCACTAAAATCCATGGGAATCATCTCGGGCTTAAAAATTGTTGGCACAGCATAATCCATTGAATAAGTTGTCTTCATATCGCCTGCCACGCCATTACGGGTAACCTTTAAAAGAACCTGTCTAAGATCTCCATAATCTCTAAGTTTATTTGCAATTTCACGTGAGAATGATGCAGGTCTTTCCCAAATAACTGGAATAGCTTCTGCCCAAGCACCCGTCGTCTTATCCTTATATGATACCATCATTTGAATATATACTTTTTTGCCTGCCTTAGAAATTGCACTATTTCCATTGGCAGCCGCCGTACACAGTTCACAGCCGTCATTATAGGTTCCAAGAGGATTAAGACAATTTACTTTAAGCCACTTACCTGCAGCACTAATAGTATGAACTGATGCAAACAAAAGATCATTTACATTTGCACAATTAATTCTAATGAGCGCTTCATCACCATCATTGGCAAGTTTAAAGTAACCAATACGAGCAGCATTATTTTTATTCTGTGCTGCATTAACTACGTTCTGATAATCTGAAAAACTAAAATTTGCCATAAAAATCTCCTTATTTTATAATTCTTTTTTATTAATCTATTTTATCAAGTATGTTTTATATTTACATATATTTGCACACTTGTATAATTATTATACAATATAATTTAGCGAATTTAAACAGCTAAATTATAATTTTTTATTAAATTTTGCCAATCTTCTTCGGATAAATCATTTAAATCTTTTCTATTTTTAGGAAGTTCTATATCAAAAGTAATAATTCTATTAGTTAATCTACGTTTAATAATATCGCTAAATCGCTTACCGGCCTCATCATTATCAAAAGCTAAATATAAAATATTTAAACAAGACTTATTAAGCTGTTCAATTTGATAATTTGAAATATTACCTAAAGTTGCAATTGTGGGAATTTCATGTTCCCAACCGGACAAACAATCGAATGGACCCTCTGTTATTAATGCCTTTTTAATATTATTTTTTTGAATAATATTGAGTGCATAAACTTCTTTTTCCTGTTTCTTATCTAAATAAAAAACTTTGGTATCAATATTACGTTTTGCTAACATTTTTAAATGACCTGATATATCATAAACTGGAAAAATAGCTTGCCTATGAATTGGATCATATCTTAATTTAAAATTTTCACAAGTTTGTCTTGATAATTTTCTTTTGGCAAAATAAGGTGTCCAAGTTTGATACTGCTCTAATAATTTTTCATTTAAAAATAGCGATTTTGGTTTATTTAAATTAATTGGTGAATCTACTAAAATAGTCTCTTCTACTAATATACCAAATTTTGTAATTAACCATTGTTTTGCATAATCAAGTGTACTATTAAAGCATTCTGAAACAAAATATTCAAAAGAGCCTTTAAAATCACAAACAAAACAATGTACAAAACCATATGGAATACTAGAATTTTCACCAATATAAATATTTAAAGCTGGCTTTTGTTCTAATCCATTAGCATGATGCGGGCACGTTACCAAAATATTATCACCATTTGGCCTAATACTTTTTAGCTTGCCATTTGTTAAATTGCGTTTTATTTCATATAAAATATCAATTATTGGTTTATCAATAATATAATTATCTATTCTTAAATATCTCATAATTTATTAATAAACTAAATCATCATCTATCGGAAATGTATTTTCATAGCTCTGAGCAATATTATTAATATCTTCATCAGAAGATACTAAATCATTCTCAGATGGGATATATTGAAAAGTACCAAGATCCCAATTAACAACATATTCAAGTTTATTGCCATCGCCACCATCTCTTGCTTTTACAACATTAATTGTAAGTTTTGTACGATCATTCTTATCTCTATCTAGCATAAGAAGAATTGTTGCATACTGTGGAATCATGTCAGATAAACCAATTTGGGTAGTATCCTGTGAGCCATCTTCATTTTTTGTTCTATTCATTTGGGATACAGCAATAATTGGGATCTGAAATTTTACTTGTAATTGTTTAATTGCTTTTGCAATATTACCAACTCGCTCAAAACTTGTCTTAGCATGACTTGTATCCTCAAGCAAAGAATATTGGTCAACATATAAAATATCAAGTTTTTCTTTCTCAATAAAAGCTTGTAAAGTGTCTACAGTTACTCTTCCACCTGCACTATTTGGTGTTAAAACCTTTATACAGCCTTTATTATTACTTAAAGATAAGCTATTAATATATTTTTGATATTCTTGCTGAATATAAAGATCACCACGATTAATAGCAGTATTTTTAATATGACCAAGAAATGTATCAATGCGATAACCAAGTTTATCTTCAGTCATTTCGCCTTCATAAATACCAACTCGTTTACCCTGAAGATAAGCAGCTACAGCCATTTTTACCATACACATAGTTTTACCTTGACCAGTTCGAGCTGCAATTACCATATTTTCATTTTTACAGTCAATACCGCCTATAATTTTATCAAGTTCCGGAAAACCTGTAGAGATATAATATTGATTCCAATTGGCTGTACGTTCAAGATAATGATCATATCGACTTGTATCTGTAATAATATCTACTGGCTGCAAAACTGAACCATGATGTAATTTATTTATAGAATTAATATGATATTCATATGCTTCTTCAGTTTTACCCGCTTCAAGTAATTTTTTAATATGATTAAAACAATTAGCTAAATAGCTTGTATTATAATCTTTATAAAGCTGATCCAATAAATAAGTATCCGGTTCATTTACATCTTGTAAATCAAAATCAGGAAAAGCATTAATAAAAGTTACTTTATCTGGTACTGTACCATATGTTTTATAATGATTAACTATAAATAAAAACTCTGCTTTATAATTAAAAAAATAATCTTCAGTTAAAGCATTAAGAGTTATTAATGACATATCTTTGGTAGCTAAAATTTTATTTATTATAACATTCTGTGATAACATTAATTAGCACCTCCAATTTGTCTTTTGTCTGCACCTTTAAATTCAATATTAATACTAAAATTACAAACTCTACTGGCTAGCCTCTCTCCGAAGTTATCATACATTTCTTTTGAATTTAGATTAGAGGTATAGATATTTGATTTACCAAGAGCTATTCTACCATCAATTAAACTTAATAACTGATCTACTTCATAATTTGTTGCAACCTTTGCGCCAAGATCATCCCAAACTACTAAGTCAGCAATCATAATATTATTTTTTATAAACTCAATATAATCACTTTTAGCTGAAATATTATCTTTTAAGGCCACCAAAAATCTTGGTACACTAATAAATAAAGCTTTACACATAAGCGGCGTTTTTGGCCAAATTTTATTAAAATAAGCTTGAATCAACCTAACTGCCCAAGTAGTCTTACCGTTTCCAGCATTTGAAGAATAAATATAGAGATTTTTTCCAGTAAGTACAAAAGATTCAATATTTGTTTGAATATCTGCCAGCTTTTTAAATTCTTCTAGATCAGTCCCATCTTCATCTGTAAAAATATTTGTATGATTTCGCTGAACGTCAGATAATAAAGAATTATTATATAAATAATCTAATTTATATCTTCTTAAGCAAAAATCTTTATCACAGTCTTTGTGATTACAACTATTATAAAGCCAACACTCCATTTAATGCGCCCCTTTAAAATTATACTCCAGTACTACCTGCCCAACCTTCGGCTCTTGATGTTTTTTCTGTAAAAAATTCTTCTTCTGACATATCTAATACTTCAAGTTCATCTGTTGAAATAAAATGTGGAATAAACTGAATAATTTTCTGTCCACAATCAATTTCTTGAAATTCATCAGACCAATTAATCATATGGCCATGCCAAACACCTTGGTAACTTTCGTCAATTACAGAAGCACCAAAAATAAGCTTCTTTTTTGTTGCAATACCAGATTTATTATTTGCAATAAGTGCTAAACCATGACTAAACTTACTCTTAATACCAAGCGGAATAATAATATCATGGTGGGGTGCAATATGAATCTTACCATCATAAAGCGTTATATATGACTGCTTATTTAAAAATAATAAATTAATTTTGCCAGCGGCATTAATATCGTTAATTATATTAAGCGTTGGATTCTTATCTTTTAAAGCTACAATAAAATCTGCAGTATTTTCGGGGATAAAAAAGTCAATACCTGCATTTTCAGCTACATTTCTAACTGGATTCTTTACCAACATTGTTTTAATAAACTGTATCATAAAAATCTCCTAATCATAAATTGGAATTACTATAATATACAATTAAAGACCCTAAATATTTAGGATCTTTAAGAAAAATTTTGTTTAATTTTGCAATTTATATAATTTAATTAAATTAGTTATTAAAGCTAATCTTGTAAGAAGTCCTGAACCTCCAGGTGTTGGGGATTTAAAATATACAGGTAAGTCTTGTTCAACATCACCACAAAGTTTACCTTCATCATTAATATTCATTCCAATATCCATAATAATACAAGAGGGTTTTAATTCATAAGATGTATCTATAATATTTCTATGACCAACTGCAACTACAATAAGATCTGCTTCTTTTAAAAACTTACGTTTATTTTCTTCTGATGTTTTAGAATGAAGTTGTACAACATTACAATTCTTTTCTAAAAGTAATTTAGCCATTGGTTTACCTACAATATTTGATCTACCAATAACTACCGCGTTTTTATCAGTATAATCTATATTATTAAAATCAAGAAAATCAATAACACCTTGCGGAGTACCTGGAGACACTAAAGCTAATTTAGAAAAACCATCTACATCTTTTTTAGGATCAATAGCTTCAATAACTATAGATTCTCTAATATGTTTTGGAAGAGGAAGCTGTACAATAAAACCTGTTACAGTTGGATTATTATTTAAATCAATAATAGTAGATAAAAGTTCTGCCTCTGTAATTGTTTCATCTAAATGAATTAATTCACAAGGAATACCACATTCTGCACAATCTTTCATTTTATTTTTTACATAACGATTCGAAGCCTCTACATTTCCAACCTGAACTATAACAAGTTTTGGTTTTATTGTTAATTTACTAACTTCATCTTTAATTTGTGCTTTTCTATTCTCTACATAATCTTTTATACTAATCATTTACTCTCTCAGGCTCCACAAAATTTCTTTCATCTATAATTGACCAATCAAGAAAATCATCACTAAACATTATTGTTTTTATAATGACTGGTTTTTTCTGTCTTAACTGTTTTTCATGCGCAAATTTATAAGCTTCTTCTTTAGATGAAAAACGATTTGATTTTTTATTACTAAAATGAACATCATAAAAAAGTTGCATTGTTAGTCTCCTCGATATATAAGTGTGTCAATAACTGTCTTAAGTGCATTTAAAATATCTATAGTTTCAGTTCCAAGAGAATCTGTACTATTTGGCTTATATTCATTTTTAATTTCACCTAAAATAGTACCTGCTTTTACTAGGGTCTCTAATTCATCTTTACTTACATTAATAATTCTCTTAATTTCCATTTTTATGCTCCTCATACATTAATTTAAAATAGTTAGCATCTGACTGATTTTCTAGCTTACAGTTTTTTGGCAATTCATGAAGTTCTTCTACTACATTTAATTTTGTTTCATATTTTGACCATTCGTCATGTCTTGGGTCAAAACAGCAGCTTTCAACTATATACCAATATTTTTGTTTTTTCTCAATATATTTTTGATTTAAAGAGCCCCAAGTAGAAAGTCCATATGCCTCAGCATCTATATATCTACCATCTTTTAAATGAAGTATCATTTATAGTGTCTCCAATCTCTATAAAATAAATAATATAATTATTACTAAAATTATCATTAAAAATTAATTTTACCAGCTAACCAGTTATCTTCAAAATTATTTGCATTAATACAAATTACATCGCCTGTTTTTTTAAGTACAAATAACACATAGTCGGTTTCATGAATACTACCTATACTTTCAGAACCAGTTGATTCTAATCTATGCTTAAAATAAGCAGCAAATTCATGATGTCCTATTGGAGTATCTAAATATTGCTTAGCAACACGTGTTGATTTACCTTCTATTTTAACTTGATTGTTATTAATTGTACCAATAAAATCAGGTTTTTTATCAGTCTCTAATGTTATAGCTTCTACTTGATGCTGCAGTTTTAAATTAGTGATGCCTTTTAATTGAGTTTTTTCTAGCAGGGGTTCATAGATTAATGCATCAGTAAAATCATTAAGTCGTGTAGCTTGATCTCTAGTGTCACCAGGACGCCTATACATGCGTGATTCAATTTCAAAACAATGCTGAATTGCATCAAAATCTCCTTTATTATAAAGGTCTAAATCTTCACGAGTAATAATATTATCTTCTAATTCAGTAATTTTTATAACAATTGAACCAATAAAATTACCTTGCTTATCTTTTTGCCATGAAGGATCTGCTAATTTAATAATTTTATTTTGAATATAATTCGGAAATTTATAAGTTAATCTTTTTTTAAGTTTAGATATAATTTTAGGATCTTTTAATTGCGGACAATTTTTACTTGTTACTCGCCATATTACTGTGGTATCATATTTTCCTATATCAAATTGTGATTCAAAAATAGCTCCCATGTCTGCTGAAATTTCAGGGCAAGAATTTTCTCTTAATTCATCATTTACTTCATTTAAAATATTATAAAAAATAGGGGATCTATAGTCTGCATTTTTTCTTGCCATATTAATTTTGCTCCTTCATTCTTTTATAAATAACAAATCTAATATTATAGCCATTATCTTCAAAAGATTTTGATTCTTCTACTATTTTAAAATCATCAACTAATTCATCCAAATCTGGAAAATATGCTGTTGCTTCTGAATCTTGTGCATCTACTTTTGTAACTATTATCTCATCATAAAAAGGTAACATTGACTGATAAAGCATTGCACCACCAATAATCCAAACTGTATAAGTTTTAGCTAAAATTTTAATAAAATCAACTAGCTTATAAAAATCATGTATACAAATACAATCTTCATATTCAGACTCTGGTTTACAAAGTACAATATTTATTCTATTTTTTAATGGTTTGCTATTTGGCAAAGATTTAAAAGTATTTTCACCCATAACTATAAAATTTTCACCATACTTAATAGTACTCTGCTGAAAATGTTTCATATCCTCTTTAAGCTGATATAATAAACCATTATTTTTACCAATTGCCCAATTATTATCTGCACATACTATACATTTAATCATTAAGTGCCTCTTCAAAATATTATTTTCTTTATATTATACAGTATTGAAATATAGAAATAGAGGCTAATTAGCCTCTATTTTATTTAAAATACCAAAATTATTTCTTAAATAGAGTGTACCAGAAGAATTAACAACTCTATCTATGCCAGCATTTTTGATAAGACGTAAACAAATTTCACAAGGTTTAGCTTCTATGAAGCATTCTTTAGCCACATCCCAGCCAGCTAGATAAAGAGTTGAGCCTAACATTTCTTCTCTTGATGCTGAAATAATTGCATTCATTTCAGAATGAATAGCAGGACAAGTAGAATATTCTTTTAAATCTTTATCTGAATCTATTTTTGTACAAATAGTACATTCTGCTTCACCGCGAGCTGTGCCATTATAACCTGTGCTAACTACAGTATCATTTTTTACAATAACAGATCCATAATGTTTTTTAAAACATTTTGACTTAAGACATACTGCTTCAGCTATTTTAATATAATATTCATCTTTAGTCATATTAATTAACTAAAAACCTTTCTCTTAAAGATATAATATCAGTTTTAAATGGATAAGTTTTTGTTTCAGGATCTCTATAAGTTTTATATAAATCTTTACAAAAACCATAAAAAAGATTTTCTAAAGAATTAATTAACATTCCTGTTTTTACTATATAACCCTGTCTTAGAGTCTGGTCTGCAACACCTCTAAGTTTTTTCCATTGATTATAATAAGGAGTCTTACACTTTGTTTGAAATCCGTTAGAATCTACAAATACAAATCCTTCTACATATTTTCCATTATACTGATAATCATCTTCTTGGATTTCAGAATAAAATTCCCTAAAAGAGTCCCAATCTTTAAATTCATATGCTTTTTCTTTTACAGGACAATAAATTACTTCTTCTGCAACTTTTTTAGTTAGCTCATAAGGCCAAGCAAAAAAATCAAGTTGGTTAGAAATTATATCTAATAAAACTACTCTAAGCTTATTATATTTAATAATGTGTGGGTCATGCTCAGGATCTTCACATTCAAATACCATAGAGATATTATTGCCATTTTCATTAGCATATTTTAAATAATTAAATAAATTTATTTTATACGGTTCGATAGCAGTCTTGATATATTCAACATAGTCTCCTTGATTAGTCGATTTAGATGCAATGAATAAATCATCATTTCTATAATCATAAGATACAATAGCTAAAAAACCGTTTTCTTTAACATATGCACTTACAGGAAACTGTAATTTACTTTTTAAAACAGCTAATTCAGTAGAATTTACTTCACCAATTTTAAAGAATTTTTCGTATGATCTAGCCATAATCTTTTTAGCTTCAGTATCAATAAATAATCCACGAGCTAGAATTGTTTGTCTATTCCAATTTCCTTTATAAAAAGCATCACGGGTAAAATTAAATGAAGATATTTGTTCATTTAATTTCTTTTCTTGAATAAACTTATTATTTCTAAGATAAGAAATGGCGTCTTCAACTGTCTCTACCGGTCGAGTTTCGGTATTAAGATCTTCAGTAATTGGCTGACAATCATCAAGCTCAATAGTATGAAAACCATCTTTATCTAATTCAACAATTCTTAGCTGCCCACCAAATTCTACTTTGCCTTCAAGATTAAAAACTCGATCAGCAATCTGTGTTTCACTACCTTCAGTATTTCTATGACCATGAATTAAATATTGATTACTATTTGTCTGGGCCATCCAAGAAGCAGTAACCGTTAAATAATCACTATAAGACCCTGATCCTTTAATAAGTTTTTCAGAAGGTACATAGAGTAGATTTTTTGTAAGATTAGGAATTCCCCCGTGACAAGCTAGAATTTCAAAACTATTCCAAGTGATGTGAGAAAACTGTCTAAGTTTTCTATAAAACATTCTAGCTTCTTTTTCTGTATATCCCTTTGTCTGAAGCTCTACTTTAGTTTTTTCTTCAAACTCCCTAGATTTTGCAGTAATACCGTCTCCAAAATCTTGAATATGATTTTCATGATTTCCTACAAGTAAGCAAACATTAGGAAGGTCTTTTATTTCGCCAAGAAACTTTAAGACTTCATAATTTTGATTGCCCCTATCAATATAGTCTCCAATAAAAATATATTCTGTATCATCTTTTAATCCATCTTTGAAATCAGGATACTGCATTAAAGTATCATAACAACCATGAATATCTCCAATGAATACTAATTTTCTATAGTTAGATACATCAAAAGGAGTTTCTAAAATTGTATCAAATTCATCAGGCTGAATTACAGACACACCTTTAGGAATAGGCTGGGTAGCAAATCTAGCATAAATATTTTTAATTGCATCATCCGGAACCCACTTATCGGGATGACGCTGCTTATTTTGTGCTAAACAAGTTTCAAGAGGCACTTTTGTAAAATCTACAATATATACTCTATATCTATAATGATCTGCAAGATCCTTATACTGTTGAATATCTCTTGTTTTAGAACAAGTAGCATCTATAACAGTAAATTCACCTCTTGACATTCTATATTCAAGAATATCAAATAATAAAGACCATACTTTATTTTCATTATTTCTTTCTTGAGTAATTGTATACTCACCGTTAGCCATAAGCTCTTTTGAGGCACAAAGAACTCGTAACTCATCAGGACAAATAGTATAATCATGTAAATTGTGTTGCTGTATCCAAGTTGACTTACCTGCTCCTGGCTAAGGAGCACCTCTTAAAAGTAAGAGAGTGCGCATAATAATCACCTACCTTCCATTATATAATCTATAGATTATATATATATTATAATAATTATTTTATTTTTAAAAGTTTTTAAACTATTTTTTAATACGACGTAATTTTAAAATTTTATTAGCTCTATCTTTTATAGGCATATAAAACAGGGGCACCTCGCATAAGTAATAATGTTTTCATAGCGTAATCCTTTTTCCGTATTAATAATTTAAATTATTATTATCATTATTATAATGTTCTTTTAAATAATTTTTATATTTTTTATACCAGATATAAAATTCTTGTTCTCCATGCATATAAATATAATTAAGAAGTTTTTCTGTAAGATAAATCGATGATTCATGCATAATTCGCTTACCTTTACATTTAGATATCCAATAATTCCAAAGTATTACTGGCTTCCAATTTTCTCTGTTATATGCTTTACTCGCTCCAAGCATATCACAAACAGATTCTACAATATATTTATAGGGCATCTTTATAGGAATAATTTGACCTGCTTCATTCTCATCCCACCAAAATTGAAAATGGTGTTTATTATGATGATAATGATGATTCCAAGAAGGACTATATCCAAGTATTTCTCGACAGGTTTGGTGAGGAGATTTTTTACCAGTATAATATTTTGCTATACCTAATTCTATTATAGAATATTTACTTAAATCATGTAATAGTCCTTGCCAAAAAAGTCCAACTTTAAAGCAAGCTTTTCTTACGTATTTCCTATGTATATGTATAGTTTTTAAATGTTGTAATAATTTCATTTTATGTTAACTTTCAACAACATCAATCTTAGTCTTGGGTAAGATACTTAAGTCATAATTAATAAATTCTTCAAAACCAGCTAGACAAGCTCGAGCAGAATGTAATAACATTAAACTTTCTGGACTATTTTTATCCATACTTACCATAATAATAGGAATATTTTTTGCATATGCATAACCTACTTCCCAAGCTGATCCTGCATTATTTTCTTTTCCATAAGATATAAAAACAACTAAATCACAATTATTTAATTCTTTATAGTCAGCCTCAAATACAAGCTGTCCCCAATCCCACATAGAATAATCCCAAGCATTAGGAATTTTAAGTTTTGAAGGATTATATACTATAAAACCTCGTTCAATTAAATTAGATTCAAATTGCTGCATTATTGCTTTTCGTTCTTCTGTTTTTTCTCTATCTGCATAGGCAAAAGAACTGGCTAAATAAATTTTTTGCATATAATCCTCCAAATTTTGAATATATATAATTATATACAATAAAAGTGCTTAATATTTAAGCACTTTGCCTTTTAAATTATATATTACACTAATTATACTGCAACATCAAACTTAGTAGAGAGTTTTGTAGCTTGATAATTATCTAATTTAAAATCTTCTAGTCTAAAATCATAAAAGTTAGTAATTTCAGGATTAATCCAAAATGTTGGTGCTTCATATTCTGGGTTCGCTAAAATCTCATCTATATATTGCATATGTCTATCATAAATATGAAGATTATTTGTTAAATGCACCATTTCGCCTACTTTTAAACCAGAAACCTGTGCTAACATATGCTGTAAAACTGCTTCACCAATTTCATCCCAGCCACCTGCTGCAGCCGCAGCTAAACAATCACCACTTCTTTGAATAACTGTCATATTTAATTTTCCATCAGAAACATCAAATAGATAAGTCATAACACAAGGAGGTAATTTTGTAGCTATTACATTGTGGGGATCAAACAACTGTAACATCATTCTCCTATCCATTGGATTATTTTTTAATTGATAAAGTAAATAATCAACTTGATCAAACTCACCTTCTGGATATTTTATTTTTTCTCTTAAAGGATAAGCATAAGTTTTTCCTAAATCTCCATTTTCATCTGCCCAAGCATCCCAAATATGTAAACCTAAATCATTAATATTTGTAGATTTCTTTTGAAAAATCCAAAGAAGTTCTTTAACAGCTCCTTTAAATCCCTGACTACGCAAAGTTAAAATTGGAAACTCTTTAGATAAATCATATCTAGTTATATACCCAAAAGTTTTAATAGTATGCGCAGGAACATCATCGGCTTCCCACTTGGCTCTTACTTTATAATCTTTATCGTTAAAACCTGTTTCTCTAATAATCTTCATTTGGTCTTTAAAATATTTATCTGCTAAACTCATTTATTTGCTCTCCTTTATATTTGTAGTTGATGAACATGTTGTTCTATAGGGAGAATGTGGACACCATTGACAAGGTGAATCTCCAACATAAATACCATTAGTTTTATATCTAGGGTTAGAAGGACAATATTCACAAGGATTAGTTTCAGTAGTTTTAATTTCAGGAATATTAATTGGAACATAAGTAATCTGTTTATTTATATATTTAAGCTGTTCAATTTCTTTTTTTAGCTGTTCAATTTCATCTTTTTGTTCTTTTACCTGTTCAATTAATACTTTTAGATTTAAATCAGCTTGTGCTTCTGATATTTTTTCTTTCAAAGTTTCTTTGGCTTGTTCAGAACGTAGGTCATCAATAGAAATCCAACCATATTCATCACAAAAATCACAATGATATCTATATTGTGGTGGAAAAGTAGTATAAATAAGATCAGTATCTACTTCTGCTTTTTGTTTACAATTTTTACAAATACAATACATTTAAAAAATCTCCAAAAATAATTTTCAATAATATAATACAATAAAAAGGATAATATTTATTTAATTAAATACTATCCTTTTTAATATTATTTATTAATTTATTCTTACTTAACTGTATTTCCAACAAGAATTGAACTTACATTATCATTTCCAACATAAGTTTCTGGAAGAATACCATTCCAAGTCTGAGTATAATAGTATTTAATTAGATTTTCTGTACCAATTTTAAGTTCATCTACAGAAATACTACTACCATCTGCTTTATAAAGTTTACCAGAGCCATTCTCATCAATTACAACTGTCCAACCATTTACACCTGCAAGAGCATACAATGTTGCCATAGCTTCCTTACGGCCGGTGTATTCAGCGGCATCTGCATTAATCTGCTGTACTGCGAGGTCTGCCTCGGCCTGAATTCTGGCTACTTCTGCAGCTGCTTCTGCCTGTGTCTTAGCAATGGCTTTTGCATTTTCAGCTTCAAGTCTTGCTTGCTCTTGTTCAATAATAGCCTGCTTTTTCTTCTGCTCGGCAACCTGCTTTGCTTCTACAGCATTAGTAAAAGAATCTGTAAAATCAAGATCTTCAATAGCTGTGGAAGAAACCTTAATATTATAAGAAGCAAGAGCCTCAGTAAGTACTGATTCAATTCCAACAGCTAGCTCTGTTCTAGTCTGTACAAGCTGTTCTGCAGTATATTTAGCAGTAATAACTTTTGCTGCCTCAGAAATATTGGGCTCAATAATTGTTTTATAATAATCTGAACCAATAGTTTTATAAATTTCCTGGGCATTTGCTTTATCAATCTGATAATTCAATGTATATTTCATTTCTACTTCCTGAATATCAGAACTAAAACAGCTAAGTTCAACTGTAGCTTTCTGAACACGATTATCCATAGAAATTACGGAATTCCAAGGTGCTTTAAGATGAAAACCTGCCTCAAGAGTATAATTTTCTACTCTACCAAAGGTAGTAACTACACCGGTATTTCCAGTTTCAACGCTTACGGTACAACCACAGAATATTAAAATAATACTCAAAACTGTACCGCCAACAAAAGCTATCCAAGCATATTTTTTATATGGATATACTTTTATACGAATTCGTTTGCCATTTGAATCGCGAATAGTATTTCCATACTCATCTTCCTGATAATCTTCTTCTGATTTAACTGCCAAAATGATTCCGACTGTTATCCCAACAAGCAAAAAAATAATTCCAAAAATAAAACCGATCATTTTAAATCTCCTTTCATTTAAATAACCTTAGTAGGTTCTAGGTCATCACCAAAATAATATTTTTTTATACCATCAGCACCAGACCAACGAGAAAATGAATCATCCCAACAATAGTCACCATAAACTTCTTTAGATACTACAATAATACAAGGAACTTTTCTATCCCGCATATCATCTTTACACCAAGCCGAATTATATTCACCACAACAAGGTTCTAATACCAAATCATCAAAATTAAAAGCTATGTCACAATAACCTTTAACAAATTCAGAATAAACCTCTCCTGCATTATGTTCATAAGGGCGATCATCCCAGTCATCGCCATAATAAATATCACTTGGTTTTAACCACTCAGGCGTTTCTCCACGATAATCTTTATAATCTGGACGAGTCCAACCCCAATCATCAGTTTTTTCACCAAGATAAAATCTAATTACATTGCCTTTTCGCTCGAAATCAATAATTTTCATTCTTACCATCCTATTCTAATTCTAAGCACATTCCAAATTGCCCAAAATTTATTTAAAACTTTATTTGTTTGCTGCCAATCTAACTCATCAAACCATTTATTATATTTAGTATAATATGGATTATTTAAAAGTGTATATTTTATATTTTCTTTTGCTTCTTTTTTATATCTACCATAAACTTTAATATTATCAATATCACATAAAATATACTCCGCTACTTGCAAAAGCATCTGGCAAAGCTGCCGTTCTGTATATTTTTGACCTCCAAAGTTAAGCATTAAGCATTCTGTTGTATCATCTAAATCAACTATTCTACCAGCCTGCTCAAGATATTCACATATAGTTTCATAAATATATTCAATTACTGAAAATTCAGGAACAAAAGTTCTTGCAGCTTCAACACCAGTTTTATGCTTATGCCTCTTATCTTTAAGCATTCTTAAAAAACTATCAATTTTATATTTAAAATAAATTTCGGCTGGATACCAATAATTATCATACCGACTAATATGTCCAATATTATCTAAATATATACGCCGCATAGTAAATCTCCAATTTAAATTTTTCTATATAAAATACAATAAAAAATAGCAGAATTTAATCTGCTATTTAAAATTTATTTAATTTAAGTAAAATGGAAACTCACAATATTCTACATATTTAATTTTTACACTATCTGTCTTAATATCTGCAAATAAATAACAATCTACATCTTTTTGACTAAGAAGAATAGTATTTTTATCTATAAGCTTTGGCGAAGTCCAATGTGAATGTACTGTACCATCATTCCAAACATATTCTACTGCATGATTTTCATCTACACCCTTATCAATTTTAATATAATAATCAGAATCATCATTCTTAACTAAATCTTTAATATGTATTACTTTAGTACGTGCCTCGAGATTATACATTAAATATTCTTTACAGATTTTAAAATAAATATCAGCTAAATTCTTGCGATAATAATGAATTGTTTTTGAATCATAGCCGCTTTGAAGCATTTTTTCATGTTCCTGTTCTGCAAACGATTCTTTAGAAATATAAATTGTTTCTTTTTCATCATTACAGCTACCCATTGTAATAATATAAGGAAAATACGGAACTAATTCAAGAATATTATCAAAATAAATTGGATCATCAATATAAACTCCACCGTGTTTATGAAGTTCTTTTTTAGTATATTCTTTACCGAAATAAGTATAAATATAATTTACTTCTTCTTTCTCGCCTTTTTTAAATCTTTTATCTGAAATTTTAGTTTTAATTTCTTTAAAAGAAAATTCTGGACATTTAGATGCTACAAATCGCTGATTCCATTCATCTACATCAATATGAACATGCCGATGTAAAATGCCACCAGTTTTCTTTTTAAAGATACGAAAGCATTCCATTATATCGCCATAAAGTACTTTTGCTTTTTCAGTATCTTCTTTTTTATCAGAACCCTCTTTAGTTCTAAGCTTCTCCATCATCATATGATCAAAAAGGTCTGCGCGACCTGAAAATATACTCACCTAGTTTATTCTCCTTTTTTATTTTTTTTATAATTAGTTCTTCCTCGAATAAAACCTTGGTCTAAATAATAAAGTTCTAAATCTTTTTTAATCATAATATCTTGTTGACCATTAGTCATTCAAATTGTATCTTTTTTATTTTGACTATTTAAAAGTTTTTGTTCTTCAGATTGCTTTTTTCCAGACTTTGCATTACTTATTTTTTTCTTTGTTTCTTCTGACATTTCTCAGTGTTGATTTTGTCTAGTTGCACATTTATTAATTTTTTCTTCTTTTGTTAATTTATCATAATAAGCTTGTGTTCCTTGCTGTGTTGCTTTTTTATGTTGGTCACTTCGTCCTAATATTCAACCATTAGCTAAATATAAAGATAAGTCTTCTTTAAAAATATATTTTTCAATTTCTTCTTTATGTATAATAGTCTGTCCTGTGGTCTGTTTTCTTTTTTGACAGTTAGGATTTCCTAAAGTTCAACCATTATCTAAAAATAATTGTAAGTCTTCTTTATGAACAGCACGTACTATATTTTCTTTATAAATATAAATTTTATTTTTATTTGCTTCACTTATTTTTTTTCTTGTTTCTTCAGAAGTTTCATGACCTAATAATTTGGAGTGAAGTAATAAACTTCTTTCTTTAATTCAATTTTCATATAAATTTTGATAATTTTCCAAATTTAAGATAAAAGTTTGTAGTTCTTGTATATCTATTTTACTTTGTTTAGCTTTACCTAAAATAAAATTTATAGCAGCAATCATTTTATATTGAAAATCAGAAGTTTTAGTAGCTAAAGCTAAATAATAATGAGCTAAAATATGATCTTTATATAATAAATTAACTAAATTTTCTGGTGCATCAATACCTTCTCAATTATATAATTTAAAAGCAATAGCTGGAATAATATGATGTTTTTGAGTTTTATACTTTTGTTTTACTCTATTTTTATTTTTTTCAATTAAATCAATATACCGAAAAAAGTAGTCGTTTTCTAAAAATAAATGAGTAGCTATTAACGCATCTTTTACTGACATAAAAATCCCCTTTACTAAATTATTCTAATTAATTTAGCAAATTAGTTATCACATTTTCCACAATAGTTACTCATAAAAATATTTATAATTAATTATCATTTAAAAATCTCCTTTCGTCTTTTAGACTACAAATTGCTCTTTTGAAGCTTTTAGATTTGTTTTTCTTTTTTATTTTCTGTTGCTGTATCAATAGTTACCCTATGAATATCTGGAATATTTTTTAATACCCCTTTTTCAAGAATACTTTTAAAACTAATTGGGGTATAATTAATATGTTCTGCACAAACATTTAAATGATTTTCTTTATTATACCAATTTGAGTGATCGTGACCATGAATATTAAAACAATATTCATATTCAACGGGCTCGTGACTTAGTATAATTTTTGAATTAATTTGTAAAGTTCCGTCATAAACTTCATCAAATAATTTATTATCATAATAGTAATAGTAACCAATTGTAGAATGAAACATTTTTTTATAAAGAGTAATATCTAATTTTTTTTCTATAGCCTCCTGTTCAGAAATAATCTGTTCTATTCTTTGATACTTAGAAGGACCTGAATCATGATTACCCTTAATAAGAACTTTATATCCTCTAATTTTTTGTATAAATGATATATCACCAATATCACCTAAAAAAATTATAGTATCATTTTTACCAATTTTACTATTTATTCTTTTAACCTGTTCTTCATCACCTATATAATTTTTTCGTATATAAGGCATTTCAGCATCTGCAAAATGAGGATCACTATAAAACCAAATAGCATTATTTTTAGTCCCATCTGTAGATAACCAATGTTTAAAACAAGGATAAATACTTATTTCCATTATTTTTTAACCTTTCCAATATCTTCCCAAAGGCCTCTAAGAAGAAGAAAATAATTTATTGCATCTCCAATTTTTTCTTCAATTTTTTCTTCTGTAAATTGCTGATCACTATTAATCATATCTACAATAGAGGCTAAATGTTTTGTTAAATAACCAAGAAGAACCTGATCTGGCTTCCATCCTGTAATTCCAGCTCCTCGCTTAAAAGAATCAAATCTGTCATTAGACAAATTATATTCTGCCTGCTTTACAACCAAAAGGTCTGTACTTCTTTTTACAGTTTCTTCAACAATTTGATTAAATCTTTTTTGCGTCATTAATAACACACCTCAAATCTAAATAAATATATACATATAGTATATACAATAAAAATTATAAATTATTTATAATTTTCTATAAGCTATATTAATTGTTTATAATTATTTATAAAAATTATAAAATATATTGTATATACATAATATATTATGTTTAAGGAGTAACTACAATGGTTAATAAAGAAAATAGTTCTAAAAAAACTATTGCATTACAGCTTGATAATGAATTATACAATAAAATAAATAAAATTGCTCAAAAAGAAGATAGAAGCTTGTCTAGTTTAATTAGAACAATCTTGAAACAATATATAAATAATAAGGAAATATAATAATGTCTAAAAAAGATAAAACGTTATATAATGATGATAGTATTATATCTTTAAATCCACGAGAATTTACAAGGCTTAGACCTTCAACTTATTTGGGGTCTAATGAATATTCAACACAGCTTGTTAGAGAAATATTTTCAAATTCACTGGATGAATTCTTAATTAGCCATGGTAATACTATTATTGTTAATATAGATACAAATAAAAATTTATATAGTGTTGAAGATAATGGACAGGGCTTTCCTATTAATGTATTAAGAGAAGACGGAGAAACTGTTTTACAGGCAGCTTTTGATGTTATTAATACTTCTGGTAAATATGATGATAATGGAGTGTACCAAGGGTCAGTAATAGGGCTTAATGGAATTGGATCTAAATTAACTAATTTTTTATCAAAAAAACTAGAAGTTATTTCCTATAATGGACAGCAGTATGAGCATATTTGGTTTAAAGATGGTCTTTTCCAAAAGAGAGAAACTGGCGATTGGATAAAAGAAACTACAGGTACTTTAGTGCAGTGGCAACCAGATGCTCAATTTTTTCAAAATGTTGAAGCAAATATAAAAGACCTTGAAAAATTATTTACAGATATAAGTGCTTTATGCCCAGAATTAACTATTAAATTTATATATAATAATAAAGAAACTATATATAAATCTAATGATGGATTACAATCATTATTAAATATTAAAAAAGAAATACTAAATAATAGATTTTATATTAAATATATTAATAATACTAATTTATTTGATATATGTATGACTTATACTTCAGATTATTCTGAGAGTATAACCGCTTATGTTAATTATGGACTTACTGAATCTGGTGTTCATATTTCAACTGTACGTGCTGGTCTTACTAGACAAATAAATAGATATGCCTATGATACTGGATTATTAAAGAAAAATGCAGATCCATTAACACAAGCAGAATTAAATGAGGGTCTAGTATTAATATTTAATGTAAAAGCTAACAATGTTAAATATGATAGTCAAGTAAAATCTAAAGTAGTTGATTTAGACAAGACATTAATTAATCAAGTTATTAATAATGATTTTGTAGATTGGTTAAATAACAATCCAAAAGATGCAAAAATTATTATTGATAAAGCTCTTATTGCTCGCAAAGCTCGTGAAGCCGCCACTAAAGCAAAAGACAACATCAGAAATACAGCATTAAAAGGTAAAAAGTTTATTTCACTACCAACTAAACTTATTGATGGCTCAGCCAAAAAACGTGAAGATGTTTCACTTTTTATTGTTGAGGGCGATAGTGCTATGAATGGTTTAGTTGCAAAAAGAGATGGTCAAACACAAGCAATCTTTCCAATTCGTGGTAAAATATTGAATTGTTTAAAAGCATCACCAGATAAAATTTATGCCAATCAAGAAATTTCTAATATTGTTAAAGCTATTGGTTTAGACATTGATAAAGTAACCGGTAAACTTATTTATGATGAAAAAAAATTAAGATATGGAAATATCTTTATTGCAAGTGATGCTGATGAAGATGGTATGCAAATCAGACTTCTATTAATAAATATGTTCTGGTGCTTATGTCCTGAATTACTTATAAATGGTAAAATATGGGCAGTAATTCCGCCATTATTTAGAATTACTACAAAAAAGAATGAATATATTTATTTAAAGGATAAAGAAGCTCTTCAACAATATAATAAAAAACATAAAAATGAAAGTTATATAGTTGGAAGACTGAAGGGATTGGGTGAAATGTCTCCGGAAGAGGCTAAATATTGTCTTTTAGACCCAAAAACACGTCATGTTGAACAAATTATTGTCAAAGATACCCAGTTGGCTTCCAATCTTTTAGATATATTTATGAGTAATTCAGTAGATTTAAGACGTGATTACCTATTAAATCATATTAATGAGGTGACTAATGATTAATATTGAGGATGAATTAAAACAAGATTTTTTAATATATGCACAAGAAGTCAATAATAATCGTTCATTTTGTGATGTACGAGATGGCTTAAAAATTTCTCAACGAGCTATTCTCTGGGAAATGTTTGAAAAAAAGTATACTTCTACAAAGCCACATGTAAAGTCTGCAAAAGTTGATGGTGGTGTTATTGCTAATTGGCATCCACATGGTTCTGAATATTCTACTATTGTTAGAATGAGTCAAGATTGGATAAATAATCTTTCTGAAATAGACTTTCATGGTGCTAATGGCTCATTGATGGGCGGCCCTACGGCAGCAGCGCCTCGTTATACTGAATGTAGATTATCAACTATTTCTGAAGATGGTTTATTTAAAAATATTGATAAAAATGTTGTAGATTTTATTTTAAATTATTCAGAAGATCAAAAATGGCCACAGGTATTACCAGCATTATTTCCTCGTCTATATATTAATGGATCTCAAGGAATTGGCTATACTATTGCTCAAGAATGGGAACCACATAATCTTAATGAGCTAGTTGAAAAAATAAAAGAATATCTTAAAAAAGGTAAAGTTTCAATTGATAATATTTATCCTGATTATCCTACAGGTGGAATAATAATCAATAAAAAAGATTTACATACTATTTATGAAACTGGTCGAGGTAATATTATACTAAGAGGAAAAGCTGAGATATTTGGTAATTTTATTCAAATTACAGAATTACCATATCAAGTTTATGTTGAACCTTTTATTCAAAAAATTAAAGATTTAGTTAATGCTAATACATTAACTGGTATAGAAGATATTTATAATAAATCTGGTGATGATGGACTTTTAATAGAAATAGAATGCTCTATTGACCCCAAAATAGTTTTAAATAAACTTTATAAATTAACAGATTTACAAACCACTTTTTCAGCTAATCAAATGGCACTTGTAAATAGTATTCCTAAAATGCTTAATTTACAAGAATATATTAAAATTTATGTTGAACATAATATTAATTGTTTACAAAGAGAGTATACGTATACTTTAAATAAAGCAACCGCTAGACTTGAAATTGTAGATGGTTTAATTAAAGCCCTTAGTATTATTGATAAAATTATTAAGACAATTAAATCTTCAAAATCTTCTGAAGAAGCTCGTAAGAACTTAATCGATATATTTAGTTTTACAGAAAATCAGGCCAAGGCAATCGTAGATATGCGACTTGGTAAATTAGCAAATTTAGAAACCCTCGAACTTCAGGAAGAACAAAAAGAATTAAATAAAATTATTCTTGATTGTACTGCTATTTTAAATGATCCTAAATTACAACAAAAAGAATTTTTAAAAAGATTAACTGACTTTACAAAAAAATATGGCTGGGAACGAAGAACCGAAGTCTGTGATATCAATTTAGAAGAAGAAAAAACTATTATTACAAAAGCACCAAAAATTATTGAAGATTATATGATTATGCTAGATAATAATAATATTAAACGAATTGATCTTAGACAATATAAAGCCAACAAAAGTACTAGTAAAACAGTTATTAAAATTGCAGAAGATAAGCGTGTAATTTTAATTTCAAATTTAGGAATTATGTACAAATTTGATACTAAACAAATTCCTAAGTGCAGTCAAAATGCAACCGGCACTAATTTAACTTCTTTACTGCATCTTAACCCAAATGAAGTTATAATTCAAATTTATAATGGTGAAGAAGATTTACCTTATATGTTTTTTATAACACAGAATGGTCTAGTTAAAAAAATTGAGGCTAAGGAAGTCTTCGAAATTAGTAAAAAAGTTGGTACACCAATAATGAAATTGGATTTAGACGATTTAATTATTGATTGCCGCTTAGTTAATAAAGACAAAATAAAAGTTATTTATAATAATAAAGAAAAGATAATTGATTCTGAAAAATTTAATCTAAAGAAACGATTATCTGGTGGTGTTTGTGCTATTAAAGTTAAAGATAATAAAAAAATAAGTTTGAAATAAAAATAATCCCGGAAGAATATTCCGGGATTATTTTTTACTTTTTATTAAATAAACTTCTAATAAAGTTAGCTAGTGCTTGTATCATTTGACTGAATTTTTCGGCTGCAGTTTGTTTATGTTTTACATTTATTTTAAAAGAAGTTGAAAATCCTTTGTTGTCAAGATAAGCAGCAATTACAACGTTTTGAGTCCCCATAAATGGTAACAAACTATTTGCCTGTGGTGAAGCAATATAAGGTATAGATGAAGTAATTTCACCATTATCATAAACTGCTTCAACAATAAGACCAGTTAAATCAAGTTTTTCGCCTTCTCAATATTCAGTTTTATACGTGCCAGAAAGCTGTATTTTTACAACTTTTGGCTCAACCTTAACTTTTATCTCAAGAGGTAATTCAAGAGTTAAATTATTTTCAAAATTAATAATAATTTTTGTATCATTAACAGTTAAAGCTGTGCCATTTGCTGGTATTATTTTATAATTATTATAAACAACATCTTTTACTTCCCCGGTATTTCAATATTCTTTGCAATTTAAACCTATCATTTTAAACTGTAAAAAATCACCTGCATAATATGTATTAGTATAGTCTTCATTCAATTCAATTTTTTCTATACTTGGATTTACTTTAGGATATACTTGGATATGGCCTGTTTTAGCAACTCATTGATTTTCAGCAAGCTTATATCAAACATAATCATCGCCAATAAAACTATCGGTATAATTAAAATATCCCTGTTTAAACTGCCCTATGGCTTTAGAAGCTGTACTATGATCCATTCTAATATATGAATAATTAGGTGTATCAATATATAATTGATCTATTAGTACATCTCTTTCAACTGGTTGCACTATATTAATAATAGTTTTTTCAACTGCTGGATTGTGCATAAAGCAAGTAAATTTATAATTTGTTGTGTTCATGCCTCAACAACCATTATCATTAACTCTTTTTTGGTATCTCATTGGAATAGTACTACCATAACCTGATTCAGAAGTATATACAGTATTATTATCTATCACTTCTTCTACAATAGCAACATGTCCTGCGAGACTACCAATACCTTCTCAGACCATTATTGCGCCAGGTTCAGGAGTTTGATCCATTATAATATCAGGATATGATTTTTTGGCTCGAACTGGAAAATCCTCTGCATTACAAACTAAATAAGGATAATGATGACCTGTGATATTTTTAATTTCATCATAAATTTCATTATATCTACCAGCGGCTCAGCCTACACAATTACTTAATACAGTGCATAATTCATGAGTAGGCTTACCTTTAATAGCTAAATTTCATCCGCCATCAGCTTCACGAATATATGATTTAACATATTTATCATTTTCAGTAGGTAATTCTGTTCTACGTGTAAAATCAGTATAAATAATTACTTGTTCTGGTGTTTCCTTAGAGGCAACTAATTCACTATATAATAAATCAATTGGTTCATCATACCCAATTGATTCAAAATTTTTATCACTATTTTCATCTATATTTTGTTGATAATTATCTGTCTTCTTCATAAAGTATCTCTCCGAATAAAAAAGCCCCCTAAAGTGGAGAGGGCTATTAATTTTTAAATAAACTATTTTTAATCAAGAATATAAAATTTAGTTTTTGGGCAAATAGTGTAATAATGAGTATTTTCTTCATTATCTATAAGCACTAATTTCATTTCATAATAATAAATTCCAGGAATTAACCTTTCAGTGTCTTCTGTTATAAATTGAATATTAATTGTTGTTTCATCAATTAAATCATCAACTGTTAAAATTTTTCTTAAAACACCAAGCTCAAAAGGCTGGTTTGGTTCCATTACTGAAAAATAAATTTTATCATTTGCTTGTAATGCATAAGGTTGAGGATTTATTGTGGAACCAATATTGATTTGAAAATGAAAATTTCCAGAATCACCAGCATGCAGCTTAATAATTCCATTATCTGCAATATAAAACACTTAAATAAATCCTCCTGTTAAATTACTTTGTTTTTGCTGCAAGCATAACAGTTTTAACTTCAACTACTTCTACATTTGTATTAACAGTTTTTGCCCAGCTGCACATTTCAGAAATATAATCAATAATTTGTTTAATAAGAATATCATCTACTGTAATTCCAGCAGATCCACAGGCTTTCTTGATAGCCTCTAATGCCATATTAAGTTTATCCTCAGATGTCATGTTAGGATTAGCAATAGCATAAGCTTCTACAGCAGTCATTGCTTCCATTGCCATTTTCATGATCATATTCCAATTTTTATTTTTTATAATATTTCTAACTAAATAAATTAATGAAATAATTGTTGGAATTACCCCAATAATAGCAATAACTAAATCACAAATTAAACTAAATTTTTCCATACATTACTCCTTTACCATATTTAAAAATTTTATTTACTTTTTTCTCTTGGTAGCCCATCTACATCATCTTTTCAAGCATCAACATAATCTTTAAAATTATTTCCGCCTAGCTTTGCATAAGTATTATATAGTTCATGTCAACTTGCAACTTCAGAGGCAGTGGCAACTCCTTTTTCCATTAAATGATCTCTGGATTGCTTTAAGCTCTCTCTTAATAATGTAACAGTACCGGCATTATTCTTTTTTATTGCTTCTGATAATGAATCAAGCTGCTGTGTAACGGGTAATAACTCAGCTTTTATAATTTCTGTCATTTCTTGCTTACGCTCTTGATGCCCTTTAGATTCACGAAGTTCAAGTAATTCTTTTTGTTCATCCATTTTTTTAGAGACGCTGTTTTTTATAATTAAGCCAACTATTGTTGATAATGCAGTGCTCCCGATTAATGAAATTATAGTTACTAATCAAGTATCCATTTATTTCTAAATCTCTCCTCTAATTATTAAACTAATGCAGCTAATAATAGATTTTTTACAGTTACTGCATTACTAATTAATTTAGCAAATTATTTTTTAAATATTTTATTTCAGATATATTTAATTCAATTTCAAAATTGTTTAAAAATTGTTTTTATTCTATATCAAAGTGACTTTTTAAGTTCCTTATTAACGGTTATGCCTCAGCTTTCAATTATGGGATAATCCATATCCATTAATAAACAACCATCATAACCCCATTCTAAGCCTCAAGAATTCTGTACAATTCATTTATCAGCAGTTCAACCAACTAAAGCCATTGCATGATAGCCTCGGAGTTCCCATGATTGAGTTTTATGTAAATCACGGGCAAAATCACTATAAACAGGAACTACAATTATAACTGCACCGGAGGATATAATAGCATCTTTTAACTGATTTTCATCACAACACCTATAAAAATCAAAAATAGTATACTGCTTTGCTTTATTTGCTAAATATTCTCTATCAATATCAATTAAAGCTTTTACCATAGGATAAGTTTTATTATATGGAAAATCATCATATAGAACATCTCCACAATTATGTAGTTGCTTTAATGCCTGCCTAACAATCATACCCTCAGTTTGCAAGTCAGTTGATTTTCTATTACCATAAATATAACCGCGAGAATAATTATTGTGGGTATTTGAAATAAGTTGTTCTCCTTGGGCTAAAGCGGTGGCGCAAGAATGAGCTACGCAAGACCCATAATTTTCTTGATTTAAAACTTCTGTTTTTGGTGCTCTATATTCTTTTGGAAATTTTATTTTAGATCAATCTTTAGCTTGCGCAATATAATCTCGATCATCTTTTGGTGATGGTTGTGTATTGCCAAAAGTAATTCTATCAAAAATCAACTGATCTAAATCTAAATCTTGTTGCTTTGGTACTTTAAATTTTAACATAATAAAATCCTCCATATTTACTATATAATTTAGCAAATAAAAAAGAGCCTGGCTAAAACAGGCTCTTTTAATCTTATTGATTAATTAACAATTTTGCATTTTCTGCAATTTGTAAATGTTCAATTAAATCATCTAAATTACCTTGTAATACTTCTTCTATATTATAAGTAGTATAATTAATTCTATGGTCGGTTATACGATGCTGCGGAAAATTATAAGTTCGAATTTTTTCTGATCTATCACCAGTACCAATCATACTATTTCGTTGGTTTATTTCAGAATTAATATTTTGAGTATTATAATAATCCCATAACTTTGCGCGCAATATTTCAAAAGCACGTTCTTTGTTTTGTAGCTGTGACCGCTCTTCTTGACAAGCAACTACCATTCCGGTAGGAATATGTGTTATACGTACACCTGTTTCAACTTTGTTTACATTTTGACCACCAGCCCCACCGGAATGAAATAAACCAATAGTAATATCTTTTGGATCAATTATAACTTCTGTTTCTGTTCTTTCTGGAAGTACTGCAACTGTTGCTGTTGATGTATGAATTCTGCCTCTAGCCTCAGTTTCTGGTACTCGTTGTACCCGATGTACTCCACCTTCATATTTTAATTTTTGATAAACGTTTTTACCAGAAATACTTAAGATAATTTCCTTAAAACCACCTAGAACACCTTCAGTATAGCTACTAACTGAAACATTCCAACCTTGTTTTTGTGTATATTTTAAATACATATTAAAAAGATCTGCTGCAAAAATAGCTGCTTCATCTCCGCCAACTCCTGCACGAATTTCCATAATAATATTTTTGGAATCATCCTTGTTAGCTGGCAATAATAATAATTTTAAATTATTTTCTAGCTCTGATAATTTACTTTGAGTTTCTTTAATTTCACTATTATATAGTACTTTTAATTCCAAATCAGTATTTTTAGCTTCATCTTCTTTAAGTAGTTCTAAATAATCCTGTGCGTCTTTATAAGCAGAATAAGTATCAACAATTTCTTGAATATCTGCTAACTCTTTACTATATTGCTGATATAAATTACTTGAAATAATTTCTGAAGAACTTAATTTCATTGAAAGCTCATCATATTTATTTAATATACTTTCAAGCCTATCAAACATATTTTATCTTAATCCCACCTTTTTGTATACTTTGGATAGAGTTTCTGATGCAATTTTAGCTGCCTGTTTTTGACCATCATCTAATGTTAAAAATATTTGTTTATCAGAAATTTGTTTTATATTATACTGTAATGTATCTAAATATTGCCAAACTATCTGAGCTACTTCATTTTTAAATTTACCGTAATCTTTTTCATCTTTAAATATATTTTCAGCTTCTTGAATAGAAATATCTTTTATTGCAGCATAAATAGTAAGTAAATTGCTTATTCCAGGCTTAGTTTCTGGATTATAATAAATTTTTCCTTCACTATCAGTGACAGCTTTTTTAAATTTATTAAAAATAACTTCCTTAGTATCAGTTAAATAAATTGTTCCTTTATCTGACTCTGATTTACTCATTTTTTTAGTCGGGTCAGATAAACTCATTATTTTAGCGCCGGTTTTGGTTATATATGGCTTTGGTAGTTTAAAAGTTTCACCATACATAGAGTTAAATTTTCGGGCAAGCTCGTGTGTTAATTCTATATGTTGTTTTTGATCTTGACCACAAGGCACTAAATCTGTATTATAAAGTAAAATATCTGCAGCCATTAAAACAGGATAAGTAAATAAAGATACATTAACTCCTTGTCTAGCTGCAAGTTGCTGACATTTTTGTTTATATTGAGTCATCATTTCAAGATCACTCATTAGTGTATAATTACTTAAAATCCAATTTAACTGACTATGTTGTAATACATCAGATTGCTTAAATAATACAGTTTTATTTTGTCCACAATCTAATCCAGCAGCTAGATAAATCTTAGCTAATAAATTAATATTATCTCTTAATTCTTTAGCATTTTGACAAGTTGTTAAGGCATGTAAATCTGCAATAAAAATAAATAGCTCATATTCATTTTGGTATCTTATAAAGGGTAAAATTGCACCTAAATAAGTTCCTAAAGTAGGAGTTCCGGTAGGTTTTATTCCTGATAACATTCTTTGCATAATTTTATCTCTTAATTTTTTTCAAATAATAGTACGGGCCTATAGCCGGTTCTTTCAACACAAAAACATTTACTTGTAGCCATATCATGATATTTTTCATCATTATGAACATGTCCATAACAATTAAAATAAGGAGTCGTTTCACTTAACTGTAGGGGCTCATGACTTAGTAAATAAAAATTATTATATAAAATAGGAAATTTACTTACAGTAGAAAATCCCATATCTCTATAGGCCTGCTCTGACCAATTATCATGATTTCCCATAATAAGAATTTTATTACCATGTAATCTTTTAACAATACTAGAAATGTATGTTTTTGAACTAAGTCCAACATCTCCAAGATGAATTATAGTATCTTTATTAGAAACTGTTTCATTTCAATTTTTAATCATCACTTCATCCATTTCTTGAGTAGTTTGAAAAGGCCTATTACAATATTTAATTATGTTAGTATGGCCTTAACCAAAGTGTGTATCACTAATGATAAACACTTTCATATTAAATCACCTCCTTTATTATTGGCATACCATTAATATCCAACTTATAATAACCTATATTTTTTACTTTTCTATTTAATTTTATATTTCTTTGAATTACTGCAACAGCAATACCAGATGTTTGTGATAATTCTACAAAGTTTTTACCATAAAATATTTGTTGTGTAGTATAGTTTATAATACAATAACCACTATATTTTAATTTGTAGCTAACCATTTTATGGTGGGTTCTCCTATAAAACCTTTTTCAAATACAAAAAAACTATATGAAATAGCACTACCTTCAGTAAAATCATCTTTAGTACTACATACTTGTCGATTTATAAATACAAAAACAAATTTTAAATTTTTTTGTTTAAATATGTCATTATATCTTTTCTGGCCCTCAAGAAAAAGCGTACGCAATAAAAAAATAACTTGGCTTCCAGGTGTAACTATTTCTAATGCGTGTTTTACAAATTCATTAGCTAATTTATATGGGGGATTTCCAAAAATTATTCCTTCAAATTTTTTTGAATATGTTAAAAAATCAAAAATATTATCTTGATAACCATAATTATATAAATCAGTTGACCATGTTTTATAACCATACTCCTGTAAAACATTAATAATTAAATTATGTCCACTACCTGGATCCCAGATAAGCTTAGTCTTATCTAATGGGTATGTAGCTAAAAAAGCCTTTGTTGTTTTAGGATCAGTAGCATAATAATCATTTTTAGCTCGTTCTTTGTCAGAAAGATTACTTGCTCCAACTGTTTTTAATGGATCTTTTGCCATAATTTACCTCATAATAATTTTATACATATTATTATACAATATTTACTGTAATATTAGAACAATTTTAAAATAATTCTTTATATTGTTCCTCAGTTACTACTTTTATATTTCTATGTTTTGCTCGTGCAGATTTTTTATTCTTAGATTTAAAAGTATCTAACTGAGAATCACAGTTAGGACATATTAGACGTAAATTTTCACGATTATTATTATCAGCATTACCATCTATATGATCAAGAATAAACACTAATAGCTTATCTTGCCATAAATCGGAGCAGCCACAAATAGCACAACAATGATGTTGTTCCTCTAAAAAATATTTTTTATAACACTGCATATTCTGTTGCCCCCAAGCAATAGAATTATCTGCAAGATACTGTTGATAATGACGCCATCCAACTTTACTAAAACCATCTGTAACTTTTCTAACTAATCGTGCATCAACTTCTTTTGTTTTTCCTTTATTCCAGGTAGAATATTTTAGCCTATTTGGATTGTAAGAGCATCTAAGTTCATGCTGAGCTAAACTATTTTTATTTTTACATTCTTTACCGCAATATTTACAATATAAAATTTCCATAATAAATTTCTCCTTTAAATAATTGCTTGCATATTAGTTTAGCAAATTATATTGCAAACAAAATAAGATAAATAAAAAGGAACTTTATATTAAATAAAGTTCCTTTTGGCGGAAGAACTAGGATTCGAACCCAGAAAAGCGGTTTTGCATAAGAATTTAATCTTATTGGAACATGTCTTAACCTTATCTTATAAAGACGTAGGTTGTGGGTATATGTTCTCTACACATTTATAAATAACAGGCTGTTCATCTAACACCATTTAACTACAGCACTCTAGGATGCCTAATAAGCTTTCATAAGATCTTAATCCGGTTCTCGTAGCACCTGTTTATTCAATTTAGCTCGGCATTCTCTAACCTTTACCGAATTAGCCCACATTCACATTAATTATTTCTAATTAAGTGCTCCATAAGTAGTTAGCTACTATTTACTTTTAAAGACCGCGGTCATACCGTTTAACGATTCTTCCAAAATGAAGCTAGTCTAGCGCAAACTATTTAATCATAACTGCGACGATATGAACTTCTATAGAAAGGAGGACAATAGTCGGATTAATTATCCGACAATATATTATACAATAAATTTTATATTAATTTGTATGTGTTTCTCAGTATTTTTTAGGATTATCATAATACTCATCTAAATCTTTAATTGGAATTGTTCTACCACCCATTTCTTTTGCACAATCATCACAAACATATGTAATCCACCCTGTAGTCATTTGTGTGGCAGGTTCTCCACAAATAATACAAGTTTGTTCAGAAAGTTTATCATATTTATCTTCCCAATCTGAAAGCTCTTTACTTATTTCAGCAGGTATACCACAATAATAGAGTCTTAAAGTACCAAACTTTTCCTTTATTTGCATAAATTCAAACTCATTTACAAAGTCAGCTTTTTCAAGAATAGCTTTAAGCTCATCCCAAATTCGTGGACAAAAAGCTTTTCGCCAGCCATCTGGCATTTCATCTTCCCATGTATATTTATAATCTGGCTCTCTATCTTTTGAATAACTTCCAACATATAACGGATCTCCACGCCAAGTAAGAAAAGGATATTTTTCACATAAAGCCTTATTTTCTGCTGGTGTTTTTTCTTTTATAACAAATTTCATAGATAAACTCCTAAAAATAAATTTATATTATATAATACAATAAAAGACCTAAAAATTAGGTCTTTTAATTAATTATTATTTTTTCTTTTTAGCTTTTGATTTTTTCTTTGTCTTTGCTTCTTCTTTTGGCTTTTCAGGCTCTGAATTTTCTATAGTTAATTCAGCTTGCTCAAATACTCCCATAGCTTTTTTAAGTGCTTGTTCATCTTTTGCATATGGTTTTGTAACTAGAAAATCAATTTCATCATCAACAAATAAAGTTGTTTCCGCGGCGGCTTTTATACTTGTTACTATCCGTTCGAACGGATTTTTATCTGGAGTAGCATATAAAGCGCCATTAGCTACGTCCGACCCTGAGCCAATAGCTAAATAATCACCAAGTTCTGACACACTTAAATCTGGTGAAATTATCCAAGCCCGGTCCTCAAAAGCAAATATAAAAGTGTTTGGGATCATAATACTACTACCAACATCTTTTTCTTCAATTTGGCCACAAAATACACCATGTGATTGTAGTTGGGAAACAATGCCAGGAACAACAGAATTAATAATGAATTCAGTAGTTAAACCAGTATCAGATAATTCATTTAAATCAACAATTTTATTATATTGAATAATTTGACTAGCACGCATCATTCCAACTCCACCAATAAGAGCACCTGGAATGTCTACAGACTCCCAAATTTTAGTTGCATCATGCTGTTTGTTAACACCATATGAACTTTGTTTATCTGACCCTAATACGATTCTATCCTTATCTCGAATTGCGATTACTAAACTCATCTACAATTCCCCCTTAATCTTTAAATTCAAAGGCATCTAATTTATCGGCTAATCTTGCTGTTGCGCTACGTTCTGTTTTCGGTAAATAAACATAACCAAATAAAGGCTCGCCTTTTAAGCACTCTATAAATTTTTCTAAGCCTTGTGACCTTTCAAAAATAGATAAATCACGTTGGCGAAGATCACCGTTTATCATAATGCAGCTATTTTCAGCTGCTCTAGCAACAATTAATTTTAAATGATCATAAGTTAAATTTTCAGCTTCAGAACAAATAATTATACTATCACTGAAATTACGTCCTCTGATAGACTGTAAAGGTTCAACTTTTAATGTACCTTTTTGTAACATAGTCTTTACAGAATCTTCCCCAACTGAGTCAATAAATGGACCTACATAAGCACACAATTTATCTCAAACTTCACCAGGAAGGGCACCCAAATCCGGTGTATCTTTTGTTCTTACATTATTCCTTAACCAAATAATTTTTTCGTATTTTCCAAGCCGTAAGGCCTCTAGTGCTGAATTTGCCATCAGCAAATCTTTACCAGATCCTCATACACCTAATAATAATTTTATTGTTTTTGTATTATCCCTTAATAAGTCAAAAGCGCATACTTGTTCATCATTACGTGGATATATTATAGTCTGTTTTCCTTTTGAATATTTTTTTGTCTTGCGTTTTTTTGAGCCACCAGTTTCAATATTAAGCTCGTCTTCTGGTGGGGTATCATGAATTGTTTTAATTGAACCTCCTTTAAATGGCCGCAATCTACCTTTTTCATAACAATAATAAGTTGGTAAATTTTCATCATCATAAATTATTAAATACTCATTTTCAAATAACTGAAAAGGAAGCTCTGAAGTTTCATAGAATTTTCCAAGTTCTTCCTGTGTGGGTGACCACTTTTTTCAGCCTGTATAGGTGTCTGTGGTAATTGCCAATTTACTATACATCTCCTTTAATAATAATTTAAGAGAATAATTAAAAATTATTCTCTTTATTAATTTAGCAATTATTTGAGCTCTTTAAAATTTATGATTTAGGTAAATGTTCAATTAAATAATCATAAACTGTTTCCCAAGATGCTACTTCTGGTGTTTCATGAAGCTGCCTTTGTTTAGCTTCTTCTGCAGACCACTGATCAAATTCATACATTTTATAACCAATTAGGTCAGAAGTATCATTTAAAAGTAAACCTAAAAGAAATAAAACTTTTTCTTCATATTCGCTGTATAAAAAACAATCACAATAGGCATGTGGGCTTAGTGTTTCTAGTACATCACAAAATGAAGTTTCCTGTTCATTTTTCTTCTTAGTAAAATTAATTATTTCTATAAATTGTTCTTTCGAAATCATATTACATATCCTCATCATCTAAAACTAAAACATTAATTCTATGACTTCGTACAGTGCAGGCATCAAGACCAATAATATTTGGATACTTTTCAGATTTATATAATGGATTTTCTCCAGCTGTATCTAACTGCAGCTCTGGAGTATCTTTAAAATCTAAATGATTCCAAAAATCAGAGGCATGCCAGTGTCCACATACTAAAATTTTTCCATTTCTAATTTCTGGCTCAAAATAATTTAAATAGAGCTGCCAAGGGCATCCCCAGGTTGCTTCTTCCCAAATAAATTGTGGTACATTTCGCCAATCTGGATCATACTCATTTGGTGTTGAAAATAATTCAGAAAATTTTAGATTCTGCCGCGGTCGAAGCGGAATAAACGAATGTACAAAAATATAGTTATTTGTTTCATAGTAGTTTATCCACTCATCTGAAGCTATCCATTTTAATATTTCTTTAATTTTTCTATTATTATATTTTTTACGACGACGCTTTTCTAGCTTATCATAATTAGTATCTGTTCGTAATAATTCATCTATATTTTTATTTTTAGTTAATTCAATTATCTGTTTTTGATTATATTCAGAATCTGTTATAATATTTGCAATATAACATAATGTATCTTCTGTTCCATTATGAACATCATGACTTAAAGCATAACCACGTTTTACTAAATCACGTAAAAGAAATTCATGATTTCCTCTAATAAGAATACGGCGTTCCTTAGGAAGACTTTTTAAAAATTCATATACTTTTAATGGTTGCTTTCCGCGATCAAAAATATCTCCACAAACAATAATACCATGATCTTGATTAGTTGATTCAAAACCAGCATCAGTTAATGCTTGAATTAATTCATCATAAAATCCGTGAATATCACTACAACAAAACCATTTCATAAATATTTTCTCCTTTCTATTAATAAAAAATTTGTCTATCTGGTTCATTATATTCTAGTGTATAGGCATTAATTAACCTACAACCAGAATCAAAATTATACCACACTTCAATGCAATATTTATCCAAATTAGATCTATAATTCTGATTTATTTTTGTAAGAACTATATTTGTTTTATATTGCTGAACAAAAGAATTAATATAATTCCATAGTGCATTTGTACCAATACATTCTACTTTAGTATCTCTATTTCACATTAAAAATAAATCACAAGCATTAAATTCTTCATCCATAATTAAATATTACCCCGTTGCCAACAATCCCAACACATACCAACATATTTATCATTGCCACCAAGTTCTAATTGATCACCATGATAGATAATTTTTTTATCTGCAGTCAGACGAGCATTAATTACAGCTTTTTTACCACAAGTACATACACCTTCTATTTCATAAATATTATCAGCCAATTCAAATAAACGCTTACTACCTTCAAATAAATGAGATTGAAAATCTGTTCTTAAGCCATAGCAAATAATATCTATATATTTACTTAAATTTCTTAATTCATTAACCTGTGCTGTTGTTAAAAATTGTGCTTCATCACAAATAATTATATCATAAGTATCTCTACTTAAAAGTGAAGCAATAGATTCATCAATTCTTACTGCATAAGCTTCTGCTTGAATACCTATTCTAGAAGCTATAATACTCTTATTATCTATATTATCTCTCGTATCAAGTGCCGGTTTTATTAACAAAACCTTTTTACCCTTTTCTAAATATTGAAAACGCGTAATTAAAGCATTAGCTGTTTTTGAACAACCCATTACACCATAATAAAATACTAATTTACCCATTAATTATGTCTCTCTTTAGCTGCAATAATAATAGCTACTATAAATATAATCAATATTAATAAAATTATACCAAAAATAGTTGGACTTAATACCCAAAACCAACTCCAATCAATAACACCACAAAGTTTTAGAACTATAAAAACAATAGTTAAAAGCCCAGTAAAGCTAATTCCACCAGTTCCTATATGTGCTTTTACAGAAGGCTCTTCAAAATTTGACATAATAAATCTCCTTTTATTACTATAGTATTATATTATACAATAAAAGAGTATTGAATATCCAATACTCTTTTAATTATCTTTATTCTCTTTAAAGTATTTAATCATCTAATAAATTAGCAGTATTAATAAAAATCTGTTTTAGCTGAGGATCAATATTAAATCGCTCAGTGTTTAACTCAATACTTTTTAATAAATTTCCATCATTCTGTCGTAAAGAAGAAGCTTTCCAATCACAAAACATTTCAATAATATCAATTAAATTCATATCATTTATTCCATTAGGAAAATGCTCTGGGTGATGTCTGTTGGTAGCATAATGATGTTCTAGTGCAGGTTGTAAAGCTTCTAAATTTGCTTTATATTCATCACTACCATAAACTAAAGAGGCTAGTTTTTTTGTATATTGTGCAAATAATTCAACTTCCGGTGATTCCATCTTACTTGCATCATGATCTACACCTCTCTGTGTCAACTTATCTGTAATAAATCTAATATATTTACGAACATTTTCTATATGTTTTTGTGTTTCTAAATTACATTCAGCAACAGTCATTATGTTTGGATCTTTAATTTCTGGTATTTTTACCAAATGCTTTAATTCTCCACAACACTCACAAATTGCTTCATCTAATTCATATGATAAATCTTCATCTTTAACTTGAGGGTTTATTTTTTCTTTATAACAAGTCTTACAAAAACCCATTTAAATTAAACTCCTTTATTATCATCAAGAATCTATCAGATTCTATTGATCCTATAAATACAATTATATTATACAATAAAAGAATAAAATAAAGCATTCAATAAAACTGAATACTTTATTTTAAACATAAAATAATTGTATTCATTTAGTCTAATTGTGCTGGATCAACATTTACCACCCAGGACGTGGTAATAGTATATCTATTATTTATATAATCATAAGCATTGGCAGATACTTTATCCATATAAGTATTGCCATCAACTGGCTCTATTAAATGTACATGTGCTTTATCAGTATAAAAAGCATCATTATAAAAATAGCCTAAATGAACTGCTGAAAAATCTATTGCAGTTGTTGTATCGATACCACCATAAGTACCAACTTTACCTAAAATTTCTATACCCTGTTTAATATTTTCGGGTCTAAGAAATTCGCTATCAACTTTTGCAACTGCAAAATTATAAACATTAGTTGGTGCTGTGGTTGTAATATAGGCAATACCTTCTGGGATAATACCACCAGAAGTTAATCTAGCACCTACAACTTTTTCACCTTTAATATAAGCAGTTTTTCCTACTAAGATATCATTAGCAGTAGCTGTTGCATCATTTGTATAAGTACCTGTAACCGACATAAGATATGAATCAGGATTATCATCTAAACCATTACTTTTTATTGAAATTGTTTTTCCCGCCTGAATATATTCTGGAATTAAATTTTCGGCTCCGATACTTTGTACTACTACTTGACTAAGAGCAACATTATCACCAGATGGGTTAATTGTCTGCACCTCTAAAGAAGGCGCTACTAATTTAGTATTTTCAAATAAATCATCAGAGTAATAAGAATCATAAACATGATAGCTCTCTGTAGATATATTTTTTTGTACTTTTAATTTTGTTATTGAATTATACTGTCTGCCATTAACAGAAATATTTTTTCCCATTCTATTATACTCCTAAATTATTCAGTAGTAACAATTCCACCAGTATATACTGGAATTGTTCCTTGTATTTCTACACCATTTACCCAAGCTGAATATCCTATTAACAGCTGGCCTGCAGCTGCAGCCGTTTGTCCGGTAGAAACAGTTGTACTGTCAGTAAAAGTACCAGTAATTCCGCCTATTTCTATATCATCTTTAATATTACTTGCAAGAAACGTACTTGGTTTAGTAATTGTTACCTGTGTCATTACTTTATCAGCATCTGTTGGGTTAACTACTTGATCTCCGCTAGCCATATTTAATGATAATGTCCTTCTTTCACTTTCCTGGGCTACAACAATATCATCAACAGCTTCTTTTAACTCCTGTAACGTTTTTAAGCCAGCTGCAAGACCCGCTTTGTCAATAATACTTTGAGCAAGGTCATTCATATTCTTAAAAAATTGCTCTTTGGGTGTCAAAATATTCTCTGTTGGTGTTGGTTCAGGCGTAACATTAGTAGCATTTGCTTCAAGCCAAGAGATGAGGGTTGAGTTGGTGGCGTCTGTGCCGCCTGTAAAGGTTATCGTCGTGTTTTCGAGGTTAAAATAAAAGCCCACCGTAACATTAAAACCGCACGCCCTGTCTGCCGAAGCAACGAGGTCATGGTGGTAGGCATAATAGCCTATCCGGATTTCATTCCACTCATCGCCGTAGTTAACGGTGAAAGCAATATTTGAGGAACGGAATTGCCCCGACGTTGCCGTTACAGATGAGTTTATCGTCCACGTTGTCCCTGTTAAATCACTTATTAGCATTTAATAATATCTCCTATATCTTATTAGCCAGAATGATGACTGCTGGCATTGGTGGTATCTATTATTTGAAAAGCATCCATATATGGAATAATTTCTTGATATCAATTATAAGCTGCATCAAAACCAGCTCTATCAACGCGTCGCTCAATTGGATGTTCTGTATTTTGATACCTTTGTCAAGCAACTTCGCGGTCACAGATATATAAAATACAAGTTACATCAGATCTAGTTTTTAAATAATTATTAATTGCAATACATTGGGAGACCCTTTTATCATGATCTTCTCCTGGAAAAGATAGCATAAAAAATCTATCAAATACAGCATCTATATTAATATAACTATTAAGTAATGAGGTTACTTGTGTAATATTTCTTGCACGAGTATCATTTCTAATATTTGCAACAGGAACTCCAAAAGTTGTACTTCGTTCGGTTTTACCAACTCCATGTGTACCTTCTAAAATATAAACCATTATAATATCCTTTCTAATTTGGACGTCTTAAATCCTCAATTTTTTGTAGATAATCAGTAATTTGTTTATCTGTTAAATATCTATTATTTATATTATAAGTCATATTATCTAATATTTCATATTCATTAGATAGCATACAAGAAGTTAAAATATTATTTGTAAATAAATTATAGTATTTATCTGTTATTATATTATAATATTTTACTCTTTCTCATTTAACTTCTTGACTTACTATTTTTGGTTGCTGTCCAAAAACATCAAAAGAAGTTGTACCTACCGGTGTATCAGCTACACCAGTATGTGTAAATTGTTTAGCTTCATTATTATAAATTCTATGATAACCGATCTCTTGTCCAGGTCCAACAAAACCAATTGTTTTACCATTGTCAAAAGTGACTAAATTATAACAGGGTGATAATTCTTCTTTCTTAATTCATAAGGGTTTAGCTGTATCAAAAGTACCAGTATAGAAATTTCAAACTAACAAAGAATCATCATAAGTAATATCCTCAGCAGCTTTTGTGGTACCATCAGCAAGAGTTATTTGTGTACCAGCAATAAAGCAGGTCCCACCGCCACCACTTGATTCAGAATAAACTGAGGCAGAGGCATTTGCAGCAAGTGTATAAGGTAATGATGGCTGGGCATCATTAATTTCTCAAGATTGTTGATAATCTCAAGTATATCTATAGTCTAGTACTTGTAAAACATGCTTAGTTGTACCAGAGCCAACTCAAGCAGAGGAGTTATCTGAATATAAAACTTGAAATTGACCACTATCTTCACCAGATTCTTGTCAAGTAGAAACTGTTAAATTATAACCACCAGTTCTAACTAATACACCCGTTGAAACTTGACTATCTCGTGCATTATCAGCAAATGCTTGTAACTGTACTGTATGACCACCTGCTGTCAGATTACCCCAGCCTTGAAAACTAGCTAAGTCAACTGGAGAACTATTACAAATACCAAGAATTGTCTCAGAATCTACAATAACTCTATAATGAGTTGCACCAGAAGAACCTGTAAAAGATAATGTTGTATCATTTGTTATTGCAAGATTTGTTGGAGCAGTTAAGTATGTATATACAAAAGGTGTACTTAATGAACTGTCTTGATAATAAGTACTTCCAATAGCTTTTACTGTAATTGAATAAGTCCCGGGTGTAAAGTCTGATATATCAAAAGAATTTATCATTACTTGATCTTGATAGGACTGATTATTAACATAAACAGTATAAGAGGTCCTATTAGTTACACTTGGCCAAGTAATAGCTAAGTCTGTTAATGATAATACTGGTGTAGCTAGTGTTTGTATTCAGCCTGCATTTAATTGCATATATTTTAATATATCTGTATTTGTACTGTCATTTCCGCCAGTTATCGTAATTTTTTTTGAAGCTCCAGCAAGTCAACTTTTTGCCATATTTATATTTCTCCTTTACTCAGCTTCGCCATATACACGAGTATCATTATATTTAATTTCATTATTATTAATTGTTAAACTTGTATAGTTATCAGAGCCAGCTGTAAATGTAACTGCTTTAGTACCAATATTTGTGAGCTCAGGTGTATTAGAGAATAATACAGTTGTACCTGCAAGATCACCAGAATTACCCCATTTAGCATTATTTAATAATGAATATAAGTCATATTCTGATATAGCAGTACCTGTTACAGTATAAACCGCATCTGGATCCGCTGCGGTTCCAATATTTAATGTTGTCCCCTGTAAAAGCTGCTCTGGTTGAACAGCTGTATAAGCAAGACCTGTAACCGTTAATGATGTAGGAATACCTATTGTAGCATCTGTATAATCATAAATACGTGTTTCAGTGCTTGGGTCTAATACAAGATCAGTATTAGGCCTAATTTCACCTAATAAAGCAGCAGACGAGCCTTGTTTATATACCAAATGTAATTCTGCTGTATTATTAGCAATAGCAATATAACATAATTCAGTTTTTGTTCTAATATATTTAGTATTACTTCATTCAAAATCATTTGAAATTGGTGCAGTAAGAACAATAAATGTTTCACTACCGGAGGTGCTTGAATAGGTTTTAGTAAAATATTTAATACTATTAGATTGTGTAAATTTTAATTTAATAGTACTACCTAAAGCCAAAGAAGTAAAAACATTCTTTTGTGCAGTAGTGAGATTAATAGTTGATGCTGAATTGTAATTTGCATCTATTTCTAATACTTTTATTTCTTCAAATGTTCCAGTAATACCTGCAATTTCAACATCTTTTTTAATATTACTAGCTAATAAATTTACGGGCTTCTTAATTATTATTTGGCTCATTGAATATCCAGTGGCCTCTGGATTTATAGTTTGATTGCCAGAAGCTAATGATAAATCAACTTCTCTTGGACCTTCAATAAATTCAGTATAATCGAAAGTACCAGTTATACTAGCAACACGAGCATTATTAACTTCATCACCAACTTTTACAACAACACCCTTAATAATATAATCAGGATCTAACGGAACAGTTTCTTGTAATACTGGGTCATATGCTTTAACAGTCGTTGCTTTTATTGTTTGAGTACCAGTTAAATAACGACCTGAAGCAATTGTTTGGTCTGAAGCACTCGGATAAATTGTTGCAGCGGCACGTGTTTGCATGCTGCCAGAAACTTTAGTGCCCTGTACATAAGCAGTTTTGCCAGGATAAATGTCACTTGATGTTGCATTTGCATCATTTGTATAAGTACCTGTAACACCAGCGATAGAAACTCCAGATGCAATATTTCCTTTAATTAAAGTCGCTGGTTTATTTATTAAAACATGAGAAAAAACTGTATTTTGTGTGCTTGGATTAATGTCTAATTGATCATAATAAGTTGAATGTGTTGAATCTCAGAAATTTAATGTTACATTTCCAACTTCTTCCGGTTTTTGGTTATCATATGTACCAACAATATGAGCAAGTCTATCAGTATCACCAGTATCACCAATATCTAAAGTTACATCTTTAACAAGTAATCCGGCTAAAGCATTAAAATCATTAACAGCTATTGTACCGCCAGTATCCGTGGTTGTTATTCTGGCACCATAAATTGTCTGAGCACCTGCTAAATATTGATTTGCTGCTATTGTATAATCTGTAGTAGAAAGTCCAATATTACCGACATCACGCTCAAGCATTGTACCGATAATTTTATTACCATTAACAAAACCAACTTTGCCATTTCTAATTGAACTGGCAGTTATAGAATTATTTGCTTCATAAGAAAATGTACCAGAAATACCGTGTATAGTTTGATTATAAGCAATTTTTGCAGCAACTGCAGACATATCAGTTGGCCTTTTAATTTTAACCTGACTAAAAGCATGCCCAGGTTCTGGATTTACTACAACATCTGAATCTATCGTAATTCCACTTGTAGTAGTGCGGAAAATTAATTCATTAAACTCTATAGCTGTTGGCTCAATATATTCTGAAGCAATACCTGTGTAAGAGCCTTGTGTTGTATGAATTGGTCTAAAAGTATCATTTTGTGTATAGCCAATTTGAATGCTATGCCCAGAAACAATATATTCAGGATTTAACCCTCTTACCTCTGTCGCTGTAATCGTTTGATTTCCAGTTAAGTATTGACCAGAACTAATTGTTATAGGATTTAAAGTGGCTGTGCCGGAACTTGACGATGCAATAGTTGGATTATAAACCTCTGCACTTTTATTAGGTATTGAACCTTGTATTTCAGTACCATTTACCCATGCGGAATAACCAGAACGTATTTTATCAGCTGTTGCCGCAATTTGTCCACTGGAAACAGTAGAACTACTTGTAAAGGTACCAGCAGTACCTGCAATAGGTATATTATATTTAATATTTTCCGGTATAAGATTTTCAGGACGATATAATATAACTTGTTCTATTAATTTACCTTGGCTGTGTGTTAAAATTTGTACTGGTAAATCATAACCAACTGTATTTTGATAATTAAGTTTTAAACCACCGGGTTCATTTGGTTGGTCAAGAATTAGAGTTTCAACTGCTGGAGTGTAAGTACCAGTAACAGTAACTTTTGGTGTACTAATATCATCAGTAGTGCCAATATTGACTGTTTCACCATTAAGAATCTTTGTGGGGTCTAAATTTGAATACCAAATATTTGCATAATTAATATTACTTGTTACAAAAGTATTTTGTGTAGCTATATGGGATGTTGATGACTGTGAGGGTGTACCATTTGTAAAAGTTGGAACAATTAAAGTAGTTCCACTATAATCTGACATGGAACCAGTTATTACATCGCTACCATTTACAAAGGCTTTTTTATTAAATCTTATATCTGCAGCTGTTACAGCATTCTCATTTACAGCTGTATAAGTTCCGGTTACATTTCCAAGAGTTATTCCAGACCTAATATTATCAGAAATAAATATATTATGGCCTTCCTGATCTACCGGTTGCCGAATAGTGACCTGAGATAAGACATTACCACTTACAGTAGGTATAATTACCTGATTGCCATTAGATAAATCTAAATCAACTGTTGGGCTTTCTTCTGCTCGTCTAAGCTCCCAACTACTAATTGCATCAACAATATTATTAATAGTATAATCCGTACCCTCAGCTAGTGGTCTCTTGGTCTTAACAGCATCAGCTAGGGTATTTAATTTATTTATAAAGTTTTCTTTATTTGTTGGCATATTTTTAATATCCTTTTAATATTATCTATTAGAAAACTATTTTTAGTTTAAAATATAGCTTCAGCCACAGGCTCTGGAGTACCATATATTCTTGTTCATAATTCTGTATAAATAGTCTCCTCTGATTTTAGAGTTCCGGTAACACCAAAAATAGTAATACCCTCCAGTATATTATTAGTAACTAAATCGGTATCACCTATAATTGTAATATCAGAACTAATATAAGATGGGCCAGAAAGTGTTATTGATGAAGTACCCGGGGTAATAGTATAACCAGAGTTTGGATTTGTGGGAATGGTGCCAGTTATACTAAGAAGACCCTCTGGCGTGCCATCATAGCCGACTGCCAAAGAAGTACCTGCTAACATTTGATTAGCAGTCACCTGTTGTGTTTGTGAATCCACGGGACCTATATTAACTTTTTTTATTACTAAGTCTTCAGCAATATATCTTTGGGCTGGAATTGTTCTATCATTATTTTTATCAGGATTATAAACTGTTTCAGGCCAAGTCCTAATAGTACCTACAGCTGTTCTCAGAGATTCTTCACCTGTTTCCTCATTATAAACATAGACGTTTGCTACTTTACCCTCTAGAATACTAGCCTCATCTGCTGCTTGTGATGGAATTGCTAAAGAACCAAAAGTGCCATAAAGATCAGTTAATATTGTTTTTCCACAAACAATATTTTCTGCTTTTAAACCAGTTACATCTGAATCATCCAGAATTTGTGCATAGTCATAATAACCCTCACCGTTTCGTGTCGGGTATTGTGCAAGAGAAGATATTTTTAAAGTTTCTTCTCCGGCGCTGCCACTACTTGTTAATACACCAACTAATCGCTGCCCTTTTACATAGGCAATTTTACCCTTACGAATATCATATTCTGTTGCTGTGGCATCATTAGTATATGTACCAGTGATAGAATATAAAGCAGCCGGATTCCCTGCTCAGCCAATTGTAATCGTTTGGCCAGCCTGAATTTTAGAAGGGTCTAAATTAACAGAGTTAATTTGCGGAATGGTGACTTGACTCAATGATACGTAATTAACATCCGGAGTAATTATTTTAATTTCAGAAGAAGATGGTTCACCTATTTTTGCCTGAGACTTATCAGCAGAATAAAATCATTTTTCTGAAATAGATCCCCCATCTTCTAAAGATTTTACTCTCAGTGCATCTATATTATTATATGATCTATTATTAATAACAATACTCATATAACTAACCTTCCATTTATAAATTAATTAAATAAATTAAGAATAGCATTAATTATTTTTACTAATCATTTTGGCATTTTTTCAAATGGTTTCTTAATTGCAAATAATTCTGCTCTTAGGCTTTCAAGTTGTTCATTTTGTATCTGCAATTCTTTAATCTGTTTTTGTAAACTATTAATTTCTTTAGTAAGAGCTGTTTTAGATTCTTTAAGTTCTTGAAGCTCTTCTGCTTGTTCTGCATTATTCTTATCAAGAACTTTTAATTTTTCTATAGTTTTTTGTAATTCTTTTTCTTTATTTTCTAAATTTTCTGTTAATTTCTCTAACTTTTCTTTTAATTCTGCTAATTGTTTCTCATGTGCTCTTGCCATAATTGTATCTTTAATGCCATAACAAGTGGACATTTTGGTTCCATATGGCAAAATGGCACGACCCCTATTTCCCCAAGAGGTGCCCCAAGAATTTTGAAATTTTCAACCATCCTTATTTCAGCCATAAATAACCATACAATGACCGCCAGATGTTGCATTATTAGTATGTTTTAATATATATGTTTTTGCCTCTACAGCATAATCCTTATATCATGGAATACTAAAAACAACTGGTCCATTTTGCATAAGATTTAACTTAATTTGTTCATCAGATTTAAGCGCAAAATATTCCGTAAATCTATTCGGGTAGGCTTCTGGAGCTAAATCAAAAGCACGCTCTTCAAACAATGTAATAGCTTCTGGAACTTCTATATTTTCAGAAAATTTATCTTTAGCTACATCTCCCCATTTAACAACAGCACTAAGTGCTGCATCAACATACATACCGCTTCCGTTATGCCCACGTTGATTTCGTCTGTTACCATATATATATCCAGTACTAAAAGTTATGTCAGTTTCCTCTTGCAACTTATTATAATATTCTATAGCAAGAGAAATTGAATGAGCTACACAACTACCTACTTGTCCTTGTGATTTAACAGGAGGCATAGTTAATTCAAATTCATCTGGAATATCAACAACTTGCGCAGCTTTGTTTGTAATAGCCTTAAATTCTCGAATATCTTTTTTTGGCTTTAAAGCACCAAATGCCATTTGTATATTATTAGTTACCATAGTCTCCTCCTAAATTAATAAGCTTACAGCTAATTCAATTACAGTATCTGTAATAAATTTATTTTCTTTGTATAATGAAAGTCTAATTATTGTTTTTTGGTTAGTCTTTGCAATATGGCAAGAATCACTTTCTGAAAGCCTATATATTAATTCATAAACATATTTATCTGTACCTGTTTCTTTTGGGCCATAATTTTTAATTGAAAAACCATTAATAATTCTATCTTGATATAGACGACCTGAAACTTCAGTGGTAAAAGCTATTCTTGATCCTTGTGAAATTTCTATCATGGCTTTATCAGCTAATTTATTATAATCAGCAGATAAATAGAAAATAAAAATATTATCTGCCCCTATTAACAAGGTGTTCGTAGTTGGAAAAATTGAATTTTGTGTCATTTTATATGTTTTCCTTAATAAATAGTAAGTGTATTTCTTGTTGGTGTTACAAAAACACTATTTAAAATTAGCGTATTTTCATCTGCAGTTATATTATTATCTTCATTTTCTTCATTATTATTTTCATTCTCTTCACTTTCATTTTCATCTTCAGACTGTAAATTATCATCCTCAGAGGCTATTGCAGCTGGTTGGACCACGTCTGCTTGTGTTGCATTAACAGTTATTTCAATCTTTTCTAATATTTTATCTTTAAAATACACTGCTAAATAATCTAGTGTATCTTTAGAAAATTTAAGAGATAATAATGCAGTACCGCCTGTACTTTCATAGGATCTAACTAGTAAACTATTTGGTAAAATTTCAGTTGAAGTTGAATCTTTAAAATTAAGTCCAATAGAAATTATATCTAAAATACTATCTAGAAAATAATCTAAATCTGCTTTAAGCTTAAAAGATAAAATGCTATCTAAATAAATAAGTATATCAGCGGTGGAAGCAGAATATAAAACTTCACCATTATTAACAGCTAAATCTAGGGTACAAATTGGTTTATTTTTAGCTTTTTCCCAGTCATCTGGGTTAGTATACATAAAATTTGTAAAGTCTAATTCATATACAAGCGTCTTATTTGCCATAAAATAACCTCACAATTTAAAATAAATCTATTATTCATAATAATTTAGCTAATAAAAGTAATTCTATAACTTAATTTTAATTAAAAATAAAAAATAAAGCCCTTTTAAAGGGCTTTATTTTTTATGAATTAAATTTATTTATAACTTTTAATTGTGTATCTCCCATAAGAGTAATTTCTACAGGATTACTATAACTTATAGCCCCACTTGAAAGCCGGTGGCCATAAATTCAAACATCACTACTACTATTTTTTCATATATATATTTTATTAGCTTGTATAGATTCAGGTAAATTTGTGTTTGGCCCCGTAACATAATAAGTTCAATCAGAAACATCTGCTGGAGGTGTACCAATTTTAATATAAACATCACCTACATTAGTATCAGTTATTGTGCTTATATCATGTGTTAAATTATAACTACTTGCTTTTTGCTGAGCACAAAGCGCAAATATTTCAAGAGCAGGCGGAGTATTGGCATTTATAGTATATGAAAGATTTCCAGCTGAATATGAAACAGTACTTATACTTGGTAAAGATATTGTTCAAGTAGTATCTCCTACACCCTGCAAACAAGGCCCCCTAGCTATAGTTACATCTCCATCAAAAGGCTTTCTTTTATCATATTTTTCACATAATGCAAATTTACAATTTCCATTGCAATCCCAGACACCAGTTACTGCATTACCAGGGATGCTAGCGGATTCATAGTAAATATCTTTTACAAAAGGTATATAATTAGTATTTTGAATAGCTAAATATTTTGGTTCTGTGCTATAGCCATCACCTCATGTTGTAGAATTAAGATAATATGACAGAGTGCCTGCATCATTTAACCTTAAATAATCTCCATCCTCTTCATATGGCATATTAGCAGAAATAACTTTATATTCCCAAATTGAATCATCATCATCTTCATATTTTCAATAAATTATAACAGTATCAATGCCAGCACCAAGAGCTACAGTATTAGTGCTACCAACCGAGAGATTTCCAGTTAAATATGTAATAGTAGTAGTTTGGGACGTTATTCTATCTGTAATAGATGCAATTTGGTTGCCCAAAAGATTTGGGCTAATTCAAGTTCAAGTTTCACCAGAAGAAGCATTTGTTCCGAGTGCAGTTTGTGCATAAGCATTATACATTAAATATGCTGTACTACTATCACCGGGTACCGTAGTTCCAAAAGTTGTGCCTCAATCCGTGATAACAAATTTTGTAGAATCAGATGGAGCTGTACAATACCCAGAGATAAAAATTAATTCATTTGTAGAACAAGCAGCATAAAAACTATCCCAAGTTGTTAATAAAGTGGGTGATGGAGATATAAATCTAAGATGATATGTGCGATTACCTGAGGTTCCAGTCAATTGTATAGTATGCGGATAATATTTTATCGAAAAAGATACTTCATTTCCAGTATTATTTGCTATAGTTATTGAATTATTTGTTTTTGTAATACTTGCTAAATAATTTGTTGAGCTTGGTAAAGCATATACATCACTTGCAGTTAAATTAATTACACCCGTACTATTGGGTGTAACATTATTAATAGATGTAACAGTACCACTACCAAGTCATACTTGATCTGCAGTTCAGCTAGAAGAACCATCAGTACTTTTAGCACAATAAATACAATTAGTAGTAGTACCTCAAATACCACTTTTTGAAGTACGAGCTAAACTAGTAAAACCATATCAGTTCGAATGTTCGGATGCATATAAATTACCATAAATATTTGTACCTGTAACTTCATTACTTGTATAACGTACTGCTACATAATATCCGCTATCTTTTGCCGTTTTTATTTCATCATAAGTAGTAGTTCCATAAGTTGCTCAATAAATTTTAGCTCGATTAGTTCAATCAGTAGTTGTTGGAATAGTATAACCACTTGCCACATCTACCTTGATTGTTCCAGAACCAGTAATAGGCGATCCTGTAACTGATAATGCAGGTGTATCAGTACCAATTGCAACACTTGTTACAGTACCGCTATTTGAAGTTCAACCGGCCGTATTGTTAATGTAATCAGTTGATAACTTATTTGAAGCCGTATAACCAGTAAAATTAGAAGTACCAGCCCCAATATTTGTTCTGACATTAGCTTTTTCCGTATCAGTTAAACCTTGGGCATTGGTATCATACCTTACAACTTTACCACCAGTTATCTTACCTGTAACATTTAAATTTCCATTTATATTTGTACTTTTAAGTTCTGCCATGTATTATAGCTTTCCTTTCGCTATTATTGTTCTATAAGCTGATAAGCATCAATATGACTTATACTGCCTAATTCATTTCCGGCAGTAAGTGTGCCAGTTCCGGCATAAAATTTATTACTTATTAAATCATATAATCCTAAAGCATTAGTAGCGTTCTTTTTAACGGGAATATAATCTGCAATAATATTATTATTTGAATCATTTACAGTTAATCGGTATACTTTTTCCCTGGCATAAAATTGTATTGAACTACCAATAGTAGCACCAACACAAAATACTTTACTATTATAATTTGAAGCCAAATTTGAAGTGACTTCCAATACATCATTAATATATAAGCTTGAAGTAGTTTCACCTATAACTAATTTAGTATTATATATTTGATTAATTGTATTTAAAGTAGGTGAAGCTCCTCTTTGACGATTTCATCAATATTTAGAGGAATCAATACCTATTTGGGCATCTGAGTTTCAGCCATTCATTTGGAAACTGCTTGTTTGTTCAGTAAAAGCTACTTGTAAGTTAAAACTTAAGCCAGCACTCCCTTTAGTACCAGTATTAATATATTGACTACCAGAAGTTTGAATATAACTTAATAAAGTATACCCGCCATAAAGTTTTACTTGACTAGATCCTTCACTTATTGTTGTTGCCTTAACTATGCCTGATTTATTTGGTAATATTATATTAGAAACACTTTCTGAAAATTCGGCACATTCTAATAAGCCATTGTTGTAAATTAAACTTTTTATTTTATATTCATCTAAAATTTCGGCAACTGTTAATTGTGTTTTATAAACTTTAAAATCGGTCACTTGTCCATTTGCAAATTGGTTATAAGAACCATTATAACGGCAGCCCATTAGAAAATTTGTAGAAGTACATGTTCAATAGTTTTTATTTGTATTGGCTTCACAGGCTTCCCCATTAATATATAAAGTATAAGTACCATTACCATATACAACTGCAACATGATTTCACTCATTATCTTTTCAATGCTGTCGTTTTTGAACAAATTTAGTTGAGGAGCTGGTGCCGGCAGCAACAATTACAGTATTATTTGAGTAAAAACCTACACAAGTTTCCGATGTAGCATCTGCAAATACAACATTTCCGCTTGTAACAGCACCTTTATACCAAAAACAAACAGTACAATTTGTTTTACAAGATGCGGGTAAAGCGGGCGCTAACATATATTTAGATGAGCCTAACTGCAAAGCCGTAGAACCATATGCATTTGCATCCACTACTAATAGATTAGTATTTGTAATAGAATCATACCCATTATTGCTGATATCAATTACAGGCTCAAAAGTTCGTGAGCCAATGACTCAAGATGTGCCATGATCTTTTTGTTCCAATTGAAAATTAGTTATTTGATAGGGTCCTTGTGCTGAATTAGTACCATTATCATCATAAAATATCCGTAATTCAGAACTGTCTGTTGTAAAAGTATGCTCATTGTGGCCATTATGTAAAGTATATGGACCGTATTTATTTGCAAATTTAAAACTAATATTATTAACAGTTAATCCCGTTACATCATAAGAAAGTGTATAAGTAGTATTTGCTGTTAATGATGTTGCACCTGAAGCTAATCTAAAAAATCAGTAAGTATCACTTGGGTAGGCAGATGGATTTAATTGAACACCATTTCCATAACGGGATCATTTAGTAGTACTTCCATTATAAACAGGTGACGTATCATCATATTTTAACAAATTTGTTGTTGGTTCAATGCTCTTATCAGAAAAAGTATAATGTAAAACTAATTTTTTTTGTAATTCTTTTAGTTCTTTTATAGATAAAGCGTGATCATAAATTCTAAAATCATTTATTTTACCCTGAAAAGCAGTATCACCATTTCTACTATCTTTACCAATTTGAAAATTACCAGCTGTTTTATTTCTGGCTGGTATTATACCATCACGAACGCCTTTTAAAACCCCATCTAAATAACACTTTAAAGCAGTACCATCATAAATAAGTGCTACATGTGTTCAAACCTCTTGAGGTATAAGAGTAGAAGTATCTCCAGCATACCAATCAAAGCCAGCTGGATTTCCGCTTGGATCTCAGTATACTCTAAACCTGCCATTTGCAGATTTTTCTACATTGAACTGCATTGTTCCAGTTAATTCATAATCACCAAAATAAACAGCACGCATTGCGTTTGTTGAACCATTACCATCTTGGTCATAGACTCAAAAACAAATAGAAAATTGTTGATTTCCGCCAGTAAAACAGCTATATAAATCACTACAATTACTTAATATTATACAATTATTTGTTGAAGAAGTATTAAATGAGTAAGTCTTATCAATTAATCCATCATTACTAAGTGTTATATTACTTGCGGTAGCAACTGCATCAGAACACCCATAATTATTTAAATTTCCATTTAAAGGTAAATGTAAAATTAAGCTCATATGAATTCCTTTCTAATTAAATACAAACTTAATACATTCTTCGCTTGCATCATACAGCATTTCTACTTTATCTGTTGTTGTACTACTTGCTGTTGTCTGTAAAATATAACCATGGGCTTTTACCCGCTTATCATCAGTAATAATAACTGCACTATCTTGTATTGCCCCTGAAGTGCCATCAAAACGAACTGCTGCATTATCTGTAGCAGGATTAACTTTATTAACTAGTTGATCTGTTGTAGCAATAGTTTTACTAGATGATCATCCAGAAGTGCTTGGTAAAACTAAACCATAACTATTTGTACCATCCAATATAGCTCCGGAAATATATAATTTATCTCAACTATAGCTGGCAGCACCTAAACTTTTAGTGCCATTACCGTTTGGAATTACAGAACCACTTGATTGTAGGATTAATGCAGTATTAGCATCACCTACTTCAATGCCATTTGCAACATTATTTACTTTAACTAGATTATAGGTCGCTGTACCAGTACTAGTTTTACCCTGCAGTGAAATATTATTATTTAAAGTTACTGCAGTACTAAATGTTTTAGCTCCGCTTATTGTTTGTGCAGTATCTCTTGTAGCAAGATTTACCGGGCCGGTTGCATTAACTGTAAGTGCTTCCTCTCCAGCTGTGGCAGTAAGTGTAATACTTGGTATGCTTTGCTTTACTTGACTCAATGAATCATATACAAGTTTTTCAGATGGATAATTATTATTATTAACATTAGTTAAATCGCCACCACCCCAACCTTGTGTGCTTGTTCTTTTATAATATTGAAATTCAAAAGTATCATAGTCATTACTTCATTTATTAAAATCGGCACTGCTACTATCTGCTATAATACGAATAATATAAGCGGACCTATTTGTAACACAAGAGAAGTATCTATAATTACTATTTATACCAAAATAAATATATAATCTATTTGAAAATCAGCAAACTGGTAATTTATTAGCAGCTAAGGCAGCATCTATCTCAGCAACTGTTGTACCTTCACCAGTAGCACTATAAGTACAATAATATAAATCAGAAATATCTAAACTAGTATTGGTGGATTGATTTGCGGTAAAAGTACCAACCTCAACCTTAGAATTACCAAGTTCGGCATTTCTGTTTAAAGTTAGTATGCCATTACCGGGTGATGTACCAGTAATGGTAATAGTTTTAGCTGTTGCATCACCTACTACACTAATATTATCACCATTTACAAAATTAACTATATCATTTGCATCAAATGTAACATCCCCAGCTTTAACCATTTGATTACTGCCAGATGCAGTAGAAGATATTATAATTTGATTGTGTGTACTATCAGCTGTTATTCCAATATTTGAACCAGCAACAAGCTCAACTTCAACATCAGGATCAAAAGTTACATTTGCAGCTGTTATAGTTTGATTTGTATCTACACCGGGAGTATATGATGTTAATACTTTTTGTCCGTTACTATATAAACAATTATCAGTACCAATATAACAATTTACATTTGAATAAGTGGTTGGATTTGCTTCCTGTGTTTGAGCACCAACTAAGAATAACTTTGTAGCGGCCTTATTAGTAGTACCAGCTGTATTTTTTGTGTCAGTTAAAACTGCAGCAGTACCATTTACTTTTAATACTTTAGAATGCGGGTTATAAGTTAAAGTGGTTGCAAAACTCGTATTGGCTACTTCAGTATTTTGATTTTTATGATTTTTAAATAATAGTGGATAATCATAGTTATAAGAGCCTGTACTTGACGGAATCTTAAATTGGTCTACAGATGCTGCTGAAGTGGTCATAGACATTGTAGATAACTTAAAATATTCTGTAGAGGCTTGGCTAATACGATTCATTAAGCCTACTTTAATATAAGCTGTGCCAAAAGGAAATTGGCTTGTAGCAAAAGTATTTTTATTTTGGACACCATTAATATGATATCAGTGATGCTCTCAACCATTCATTGCCTGTGTGGCAGAATCAGAGTCTGTTTTAAGAGTGCAAGTTATACTAACATCATCAATATTACAATATAATGCACCTGAACCATCTTGTCCTTGTGATATTGGAGTTCCAGCAGAAAAAGGACCCTTATTTCAAGCACTAGTTAATGTAATACAATTATTCTCATAGTCCATTTGAGATGCTTGTGATCATAAGCTAGTATATCTATATCTTGTATAAGTCTCTGGTGGATATATATAACCGTAAGAGTTAGCATATCCATAAATTAATATAGAAGCATTATTTGTTCCAAGATTTGTACTTTGTCAATTAGACATATCTGTAAGATATATCTTAGTATCACCATTTTTTAAGTCTTGTGCTAATGTTGTTAAAGTATTAGCACGAGGTGCAACCTGATATGAGCCAATTTCATTACCATCTATATCATAAGCACGAATATAACCATTTACTTGCGCACCAGAATGATTCGTTTTGGTGTAAAAATCAAAACGATATGTCATATTAACATCGACTGGAATAGGCTCATCATTAGTATAGGTAGCATAAGCACCCCAGCCCATCTTTTTAAAGCAACCATTTGCATAATAGGTATCGCTGCCATCATAAGCGAATGCTGTGAAGTTATAATTATTTTTTAAATTTGCAAATCCATTTGTTAATAAATGTTCACCACGAGCAGCTATATAATTCCCGATAGCTTTATTTTGAACTGGATTTGAGGAAGATAGACTAACTGCACTATCTATTGTTATAGCATCTTGTTTATTATTTCATATATACTTTTCACCTGTTGTTACAAGAGAAACTGCTGTGCCACCTTGCTCGGCAGTTTCCGAACTATATGTAGTATCAGTAACTTCAATAGTTGTATCTGTATTTGAATTAGCAGTAAAAGTACCAATGCCAGTTCCATTTTGAGTAATAGTTAAAATTGCATTATTAACTGTTGGAATGGTTGGTTTATTTGTTAAATCATTATAATTTCCAGAAAATAATGTTGGCTTATTAGTTAAATCATTATAATTTCCAGAAAAATCTGATTTATTATTTCAAGTATACTTTTCACCTGTTGTTACTAATGATTCAGCTGTACCGCCAGAAGCAGCTGTCTTACTTTCAAGATCAGTGTCAATAGTAATTTTTCCAGTATAGCCACTACTATTTTCTGGTGTTACTGAAATATGATGTGTACCAGGTACTAAGTTTAAAGCATTTGTAGAAGTAGCACTTCCTAATATTTCCGTATTATTAACTTTAATAGTGCGTCAAGTATTAGTATCTGTATCTATTTTTGTAAATACCTCATCTCAGGTGCTTCCATTGTATCTATAAAATTTAGAGTCAGAGGTGTTATAAACTAAACTACCAACAATCTGAGTTGGATAAATTGTATGTGCTGTCGGATGCTCTAACTCATCAAAGGAAGAAATTACACTAAATGTACCTTTAACATTTTTAGCATCTAGTAAATATTTATCACCATCATTTACAATATTTGTATTTACTGTTAAAGCCATTAATTTTAAATCTCCTTCATTCTAAGCTACCCTATAAGTTGCTGTACCAGCAGATGAGAAAGTACCGGTTGTTCTAAAACATTTGTAGCTTTCAGTCGTATTATTTGCTTTTGTAATAGTAACTGTTCCAATATTTGTATAAGCAACATCTACTCATTGACCTAAAACATTTGTTTGCATTTTGGTAGCTGTACTTACGGTTGGTACATATAAATATAAGTACTGACCTGTCAAATAAGAAAAACTTGCACCACTACTTTGAAAAGTAGTATAAACACTCTGTTTTGTTAAAAGAGATGTTGGAGTAGTTGTAGAGGTATCTAATCTACTATATGCATAACTATAAACATTAATAGTTGCAGTTTTTGTAAAAGATTCTCCTTTTGTATTTGTGCCACTTAAAGTTTTAGTAGTTGTAGAAGTGATCGTTAAAGCAGTTGCTAAGTTTGCAGTTGTTGTACTTGAAACCGGGGTAATATTTTCACTATCTAATTTTAATGTAGCAATATTTCCTATATTTGTTTCTAGGTGCCTTATTTGACCAACTGTTACAGTAGTACCTTTTTCAACAGTTGTGGATACAGCACTTCCGTTATTATATAAAGTAAAAGTAGATATTGCAGGACGCTGATATAATTTATCATCAAGATATTCATACATCTCAGGAGTTACAAATCTTGTTGCACCAACTTGCGTTTGATACGGATTCCCATCATCTACCCTTGAACTAGATAATTTCATTGTTGTATTTAAATCAGTTATATGTCCATAGGTATCTATAGCTATTCCATAAATACCCGCTGTCGTAGTAGCTTTTGTATCTCCTAATACTTTATTATGTGAAATAGTTGTAGAAACATTTCCGGTCTGGGCTGTGCTTGTACTAGAACTAAGTGGCGAGTTTGCACCTATTTGTACACTTGAAACTGCATCTGTATTATCAATTTTTGTTCATTTTAAGCCATCAGAAAGAAGCCAATCTCCAACTTCAAGACTTAATACATATTCAGTATTTTGAAAAACTGTACCGGCCGTAGCCACAATGTAATAAATACCTTTATTTGCACCTCAGCCTGTTGTTGTAGCAGTATTAGCTGTCAGAGTAATTGTATTACTACTTGTGTTTAATTTAGCCTTAGCATCAGCAGAAAGCGTTGCAACTGTTGTACTAGCATTTAGTGTGCCGCCATAAATAAGTTGACCAAGAATATAATCTGGTAAGTAAACAGTATTTATTTTTGGCGTTGTTCCAGTTAATAAAAGATTTGTGCCATCTGGACGAGAAGATATCTTATCATTTCAGGTATATTTTTCACCAGTTGTTACAAGAGAAACATCTGTACCGCCCTGAGCTGCTGAAAGATTTTCATAGGTAGTATTATCTGCAGCAATTTCAATTGTATTAGTTGTATTATTAGGAGTTAAAGTAATATTTGAGCCTGCAGTAAGTTCAATTGTAGCATTAGTACCAAAAATTACATCTGTACCGCCTAAATTTTTAGCTTTAATGGTTTGATTATCGCCAGTTGGAATAGTCGGTATATTTTTTAAAGCACTATATTCACCTGTAAAAGCTACAGCTGCAAAATCATTTGCAACCATAAAAGTACTAGCTGAAATATTATCGCCTTTTGTTACACCACCGGTTGATGGTAAAAATGTATCATGAATTGTATCATAAAAGCCTGTTTGGTTATCAGACTTACGATAACAAGGTACCAAATCATAACTAATATTATTATGAATAATCTTAACAGAATAAATATCAATATCTGCAAAATTGCCCGCTGTATTTGCGGTATTTCTTGCAGCAATATAAGAAGTTAATTGATTATTATTTAAGGCATCGGAGGAATAACTTGTTGAAACTGCAGTAATATTATTTACATCTAAAATTTGCTGACCACCTGATGTGGTATAAAATTTATATATATGTCTGCCAGATACTGGTGTGGCACTACTAGATGTAGTACTATTGATACCAATCATATATCTGTTGCTATAAATACTAAATGCACATCTTGGCGTAACTTCTGATGTTGATTTCATATATCCAAAAAAAGTGGCAAAAGCAGTATTATTACCCCTTCAATTGGCATCAATTTCTATAGATAAATTATTGGCAACTGTTATAACAATTCCGGTATCTACATAACCTGTTGAACCATTAAAACTTAAATAATTAACTTCTTGGTAGGTATTTGGAAGTCTTGAACCAACTAATTCTGGTCTAATATTAAATGTTTTTGTACCAGAAATAGTTTCATCACCAGTTTTATGAACTACATTTGTATCTACTGCATAGTAACTTGATGGGTGTCCATCTAAATTTGTAGTATTTCCGGCTGTATTGGCTGAAGTTGCAGTTGTAGCCGAATCTGCAGATACTGCATGTGTTGCTTCCGTGGCATTTGTTGCATTTGTTGCGGAATCTGCTGCAGTAGCATGTGCAACATTATTTATTGTAATTGTTGTTGGTGAAGATGGATTATCACTACCAGTTAAAACAACTTTATTAGCTTCACCTTGAGGTTGCGTTAAAGTATAAGTAGTATTAGTAGATGCAATGGTTATTTTAGGTGCACCATCACCAGAAGTAGCAGCGGTAACTGATACATTTGTTCCTGGCACAATATTAACAGCCTCATTTACACCAAAAGAAGTACCATTGCCTTTTATAGTTTGATTATCACCAGAAATGTGGTCTCATCTATATTTATCACCTGTAGTTACAAGTGATAAATCTTCTCCACTTTCAGCCGCTGTACGATTAATAATATCGTCTAATTTAACTTTATCTGCAGCACTCATTAAACCAGGATCTGTAGTTGTTGCAAGCGGATCTGGTGTAATATAAACATTATTTTCATCATATGTTAAAGTAGTACCATTAATTGTAACTGTTCCGGTACTTATTAAAGTATTATAATCTTCATTACTTAAATATATGACATTTTTTAATGCTGACATGAATTATATTTCCTTCTATAAAATAATAAATGGAATATCGGTATTTGCTACATCATTACCTTTTGTAAAATTACCACCATAAGAATCAATATAAAATTGATTATTTACAGTATCATAAAGACCTGCTTTGTTATCTGATTTACGATAGCAGGGGACAAAATCTCTAACTAATATATCATTATCATACATTTTAAATCTATATAGTCTTAGACTTTGTACTTTTTGAGTTGGATTATAATTTGTAGTTTTACCACTATTATGATTTGCAAAAAGATAGAACAATCCTTTTGAATCAGATGTAAAATCTGCTGTATGTGTCTGACAGGTGCCACTATAGCTTCTTGCATCTGTAACCACTACATCATCTTTAATAGCTGTATATGTCTTATTGCTTGTAGTATAAACCACTCAATGCGTTTTTGTTCCAATTGGAGCTTGAATACTAGCTTGACCGGTATTTCCTAAATATCATGTATAGCTACCATTTGAACCGTACGGAATTCCAGCAAAATATCTTGAACTTGTTGAAGATGATTGATATTCCTCAGAACCTCATAAAGATGCAGCAGATGAGTTTGTAATAACTGTAAAAGTTGCATCAATCTTAGTTACTTCAGAATGTCAATAATAACCAGTATTAATATATTGTGTACCAGTTGACTGAATATACTCTATTTGCTGATAATCTCATTTAGGAATTACTGGTCTCAATGGTATATATGTAACATCATCTATTCTATTTCTTGCTGAAACTTCTCCTGCAAGAAATGTACCATTGCCATCATTAGTAAAAAATCTATGTTCTATATTATCATATAAACCTAGTACATTATCAGACTTTCTACGGGCAGGAATAAAATCTCGTATTAAAGTATCAGAATCATAAATTTTACATTCATATAATTTACATGCACCATAACCATATGGAGTATCATTTCTATACGAGGCCGCAAACAATAATATACTTTGATTATTATTACCTAATGCTGATTTAGTTAATGTAGTATCATTAAAAGTTCATGTATTTGTTTTTGCTATTATTCTTGTTGGATTATTATAATCAATAGCTAAATCATTATAACTACAAGATGGGCCATATCTTCATTTAGAACTTAATTGACCAATATAAATACCATTATCATATGCACCTAAAAATCTTTCATCTTTATTCTGCTGAGTCGGTAATAATGTCATATCAACACTAATTGTAGATTTCATCCTAACATCAATATTAATATATTGATGATTATTTTGTGAATTTGTAGACTCTAGATATGTTAATTGTTCATATTGATGTGCTGTATTTGGGGCTGGCTTACAAGCAAAATTAGCATTCTCGCCCGCAATAAACGGCTGATCATTTACAGCACTTGCAAAAAATATATTTTGAACTAAATCATACATACCAACATTATTATTTGATAAATTTACTGCTGGTACTAAATAGCTTACTATAATATCATTATCTTTAATAATTACTTTATAAAGTTTACCTTGTTTTAATGTATAACTTGTTCTATCATATGATAATATATACAATTTTTTTCCTAATAAAACTGTTTGCTGTGTATTTGTCTTTGGAGTATAATCATCAAATTGAAAGATGCGACCAGAACTATCTTGTTTAAAATAAAATCTATGTGGCGTACCATTATATAAATTAGATAAATCAGCATAATCAAGTACTGTTAAACCAGAAGATCAGGCAATAATTCTATTGGCTGTCGATGAATAACCGATTTCTAAATTACTACCAGCACCAATTAAACACATTTCAGTATTAGCTTTAGTAGTTGTAGCAATAATCTCGATTTCAATATTATTAGATTGACAAGTATAACCTATATCAATATACGAGGTTGCACTAGCTCCCGTACTTATATAATTTAAATCTCTATAAGTAGCGGGAGCTCTATTATATCTTATACGCATATTATATAAACCTCATTACTTGTGGTAAATCAACTGCATCAACTTTTCCATCTCAGTATGTCTGCTTTTCATCTGTTGGAATGCTATAACCAGTTGCATATGTGATAGCAAAAGTACCTGTAGATGTAATCGAAGCTGGTGAAACAGATAACCCAGTTGGAACGGTCATACCAACACTTGTTACACCAACAGAACTGGGTACACCCAGCAAAGTTTTTGCATTAGCAGTTGTAATTCGTTGAATTAAATTATTGCTATCATAAATTACAAAGCCAGAACCTGTGCTTACTGCTGTAGCTGTAATTTTACCATCATTTGTAATATTACCATGAGTATGATCAGAAGCTGCTTTATCAGACCAATTTGCTGTACTTGGAATATTTGGTTTATTTTTAATATAATCAAGTGCAGTAGTTGTAGTTTGATTTCAGTCACTTTGTACTGGTGCCTCTGGTATACTTGGTTTATTTTTAATATAATCTTTGGCATTAGTATTGGTCTGATTTCAATCACTTTGAATTTGTGCTGCAGGAATTACTGTGTCATCAAAATCAATAGTAATTGTATTAGCTGAGCTATCACCAACAACAGTAAGATGTGAACTTGTTCCTTTAATAAATTTTACAGTTGCATCAGCACCAAAAGTTATATCAGTATTACTTGAATTTTTAGCCCCAACAGTTTGATTATGATCTGTAAATGTTGGGAAATTAATGTCTACTTCAGTGATACCAGTAACTTGACCAAGCGTATTTGTTGTAATTTGTGGAACTTTTGTGGCCGTTCCCTTAGAGGTATAAGCTGTTTGAGTTGATAAAGCATCTTGCTTTTCATCTCATTCATTTACTTTTGTTGCAGTTGGAATTGTATATCCAGAAGCTGGTCCTATTGTAATATCATGACCCGAACCTGTAACGGATAAACCAGAATCTGTTGCTGCTTTATAATTAACATAACCAGTAGAAGTAGCACTTCCAAGTAATTCAGTTCCGCCTACTTGAATTGGCCTTCAAGTATTATCATTATTATCTGTTCAAGGAACATTTACAGCTAATTTTCCATTACTATCTAATTGAACAGCATAGAATTTTGTGGCTGCACCTGTAACATAACTTGAAGCATTAGCGGCAAGTGTTTCATTTACTAAGTTAGCTTTAATCTTACCAGAAGATGTGATAGCAGCACCAGAAGTTTGATCAGTGATTAAACCTTTCTCTGCACCAATATTTGTAACCGTTCCACCAGGTTCATCACCAGAAGGAATAACTACTCATTCTGTTCCATTTGAAATAATTGTATCACCAACTTTACAAATTGGGGTAGTTGCATGAGCTGTTATAACTTTATAGGTATTACCCTTATTGGTACTTCCTGCTGTTGGCAAATTAGCCCAGGTTGTAGTTGGAGAATCTGCGGCATCACCAACAGTGCCAATAAATACCATAGCTTCTGGAATGTCTGTTTTAAGAGCAATTTCAGAAATAGCTATTGATGATTTTTTAACAGCTTTATTACCATTACCAAGAATTAAATAATCATTTGTAAGGGTATCGGTTGTTGATACCATATTTGTAATATCTGGTAATTCTGATTTTAAAGCTAGATCTGATAATGATGTTGAAGAAATCTTAACCTTCTTGGTTCCATTACCAAGAACAATCTTGTCTGCTGTTAATGTGCTTGTAGTATTAACTACTTCGTCATAGTTTATACCGGCATCTACTAAAGCACCAATAATGTTTGTTGGATCAGTGGTTAATGAATCATCTAATTTATTTTTTCATCTAACTAAGCGTTTATCCGCAATAGTGCCAGACCTGAAAACATACTCTGTTCATGGGAATCACTTTCCGGAATTTCCATGTCTCATACGTAAAAATACACGACCACCAGAATTTGGATTGGTAGGTTCTTGTGCATTTACGTAAGCTATCTGATAAATTGCTTGACCGCCACCACCTTGGACTACCTGGAAGGCATAACCTGTAGCTTTTTGAGGTCCATTTAAAATTGTAGCTGCTATTGCTGCACCTGCAACCTTATAGCTACCAGGGGTTGTATATGTATTTAAATCTGCTGGATTTTCAGAAGTACTTGCAATATTTGTTGCGGAAGCTGAGAAATTTGATACTCAATAAGCTGCTTTATCAGTATATGCAGCACTTCCAAGTCCTTTAACAGCTACATTATAAGCATCACCTACTGAAGGTGTAACTTTAATTTGGCCATCAGAATCACCAGTACTTAAAGCATAAGTTGTATTAGTATCATTTAAATTAATGGTTGTATTACTACCATTTAATGTAAATGTTTGATCTGTCGCAATACCATCTTGGTGAATAGTAATAGTAGCATTGCTAATATCACTTTCAGTAGCAATCTTATTTGTAGATGCATTATAAGCAGTTTTTGTATTAAAGTTTGCTACTGTATTTGATAAAATACTTGTATTATTTATTTGAACATCTGTTACAGGAGCTGATGGAATATCAGAAAGTAAAGCAACTGTACCAGTTTTATTTTGTAGGGTTAATGTATAAGCTGTATCACCATTATATTTTTTAATGGTTCCAGCCATATGGATATTATTTCATCTACCAGTTCCTACATTACTTCTACCTAAATCTAAACTATTTGAAGCAGTCGGAGTAAAACCATAACTATAAAAACCATAGTTATTTCCAGCTGCGCTAAATAGTATACCGGAAGTGTTTGCTTTAATAGAATGGTATTCAGTAGAACCATTAACAAATTTAATACAAGAAGTTGTACTTGAAATACTCCCAGCTGTACCATCTAAAACTAATGCTCCATAGGCAACCTTTAAATCGGCACTTGTAGCAGAGGTTCCAAATGTTTTTGTACCTGTGATGGTTTGATCTGTATTTGTAGTAACAATATTGCTAATTAAAACATTATTAGTACCATCTGATAAATTACCAGATAAATATAAATTTTGCCACTTTACTGAGGAGGAGCCAAGATTTTTTGTAGCATTAGCACTAGGTAATAAATTAGCTTGTGTTTCTATAACAACATCATTGGTAGTATTACCAACGACGACTTGGTTACTTCCATTAACACCAATTAAATTACGTTCATCATTAGTTGTAGCTTTGCCAGTTAAGAAAATACTATTATTTAATATTGGAGCGATACTAAATGTTTTTTTACCAGAAACGGTTTGAGCTCCCGTAGTTGTCATATCACCAAAAGCTCTTGTACCATGACTTCAAACAGGAGCAGATGAGCCTTCTGGAATTTCTACATCACAATATACATACAATCTAGTGTAAGAACCATAAAAGCCACTAAAATAATATCTACCATGATTATTTGTACCCTCAGAGGGATGCAACATGCACTCACCATAAATATTACCACTATATTTTACAGCAATATATTGGCCTGCTGTAATAGCTGCAGCAATTTCAGCTCCAGTAGTAGTTCCATAAGTAGCCCAGAAAATTTCTGCCGATGGTATAGCAGGAATATCATCTAATGTGGCAATAGTTTTATCTGCTGTCCAACTTGTTGTATCAGGTAAAACTAAGCCGACTGAAGTATTTTTAGGTTTATTAATTAATTTACTAGTATCAGTAAGATAGATATTTTTTCACTGCTGTGTAGTATTACCTAAATCTATATTATAGGCTGGATATAAGCTAGAGCCATTTAAAATAATTTTTTCAGTATTAAAACCAACTTCAACATTTGCACCATTTGTCATTCCAATTAATGCATATGAATTACCATTAGTTGGATGCATCGCTTTTAAGAAAATATTATTTGATAAAATTGGTGTTGCTGAAAATGTTTTTATACCAGAAACGGTTTGTGCGGTATCACGCGTAACTAAGTTTAAGGTATCTGACCCAACAGTTAAAGCTTCACTGCCAGCTGTAGTTGTTAAAGTTATAGATGGAATATCTGTTGTTAATGCAATAGTACCGGTATTATTCGGTAAAGTTCAATTTCTTGCAGCAGTTAAAGTAGCGGACTTTAACATTCCGGCATAACTATTATTAAATACTATAGCACCTGCATCGTTTGAAGTTTGGCCATTTGCACCAATATATAAAGCATTTCAAGCCCTAGTAGTATTACCTAATTTTAAAGCCGCACCATTTGCATTTGAAGTGGGTCTTAATGCATCAGCCATCATAAAATATAATGTCTGACCATTTGCACCCATTATAAAGCCATTATTATAGGTAGTTATAAAAGCGTTCTTTGCTTTTGGATTTGCAGCAGTACCAAAGTTAATATAAGTATTATTATTACTATCACTTGAAACTGTACCACCAATATTAATAGGTCCAGAAGAAATATTATCTACTGCTGTTGTCTCAGCTCAAGATGGTATTCTAACCTTAGAAGCAACTGTATTTACAGCATTAGTAACATAACTTGCAATAGTGCTATTAAAAGTAATTGGTGTTGCAATTTCGGGTCCACCTGTCGTATTTAAAGTGTATGTTTTTGGTGTAGTTTGATCTGAATAATTGTAAACAGGATAAAATTTACCAAAATTAATATCAAATAAACCGACTTGATTTGTACTTACCTGATAACATGGTTTATAAATATGATTATTACCATTTTCCTCAGTTCAGGTAGCACCATATAATCTACCATTTAAACCATTAGTAACAGAGCCACCTGTAGTATATCTGTTGCCGATATATGCAGGAGAAGCCTCAAAATTACTGATTGTCGTGGCAGCAATAGCTGATATATTATCAACATAAATATTTTTATTTTTTCATTCAATTAAATAGCGTTGACCAGATGTAAACCCGGGTGAACCCGTGAAACTATCTGCCTCCACTGTAATTTGAATATTTGCAGCAGCGGTATTTTTTACGATATAAGCACTTGTACCAGAGTCAAAACGACCGAATAATCCTTGTGCACCCGTACCTATATTTTGCATAGTTAAATCAAGTCCAACTTTTGCATTTGTTGTAAAAGTTAAACCTGTATCTATGTAGTCAGTACCATTAAATATTAAATATTCAATAGCTTTAAAATCACTTATATCTACAGCTTGCCCTGTTATATCTATTTCTCAATCAATAGTCGGATCTAGACCAAAATTCTTTTGACCCGTAACTGTTTGAGTATTTGCTAATTTAACAGTATCTGCATCAACAGCAAAATAATCAGAAGAATGACCATCTAATTTATCTGAATCTAATGCATATGTTGCTTGACTTGCATTAGCAACATTATTAATTGTAATTTCTTGTGCTGCTTCGCCAGTAACGGTTAATCTAACTTTGTTAGAAGCAGACTGATCTAGTGTATGTGTAGGTTTATTAGTTAAATCAGTATAACTACCACTAGTTGCGACACTTGCTAAATCAGCCGCAACCAAAAAAGTACTATCAGTTACTATACTTCCAATAGTAAAGTCATCAGAACTACCAGAAGCATTGATTTTAAAAGTATCTGAAACTAAATCATAAAAACCAGGTTTATTATCAGCTTTCCTTATACAAGGAATAAATTGCTGTCTTAAGGTACCAGTATTATCATAAACTTCGTAATAGAAAATTTTACCTACTAAGCTAGTAGTCGGTGTTGTTCCACCTGGATTTATAGTAAATAGATAAGCATTATAATTAGATTCTACTGAGCTATCATGAGCAAGTGATTTACCCTTATAAATATTATCAAAATAAGTATCACCATTATCTACAATTAAAGTATGAACTTCTGTATCAATTGGAGCTAATAACACATTTCTTGTTTGCCCAGAAGTTGTCTCTCAACGTAACATTCAATCAGGAAATGTATACGTTAAAGACATATTTAAACCGCCATTATATGATGACTGATTAAATACACCTCAACATCTATAACTAACTGCATTATCCTGCTGGAATATTAATTTATAAGTTCAACCCATGTAACCATGCATACCAGTATCAATATACTGATTACCATCAGCATGTAAATAAGTTACTTCTTGATAAACATCTGGTAAACGAGTTGTAAATAATGTAGGTCTTTGAGTAAAAGACTTTACTCCATTAATAGTTTGATTGGTTGATAAATCAACAAAGTCGGTATTATCTGGTATTGTTGGCTTATCTAATAAATCTATATATGAACCAGTTTTTGAAACTTTATGTAAATTAATTGTATTAGAAAAGCTTTCACTGGCCGTGGGTGTTTGTGTTGCAGTATTATTGGTATTTAAAATTCCAATTGTTGGTAAACTATTATTTACAAAACTATATACAGAAAGTGCACTTGGATATTGTGTATTTGTAGATGAAGAAGAAATAGATGTAACTTTATTTGAAGTAACTTCAAAATTATTAGTACCATTTCCTCAACTATTTGAATCATTAACACTTATATAACGGCAAGTATCAAATAACTGAGATGCAAAAGTATATCTATTTGTTGTGGATAATCCTACATAAACATACTCTTTATTATCATAAAAACATACTGGTAACTTACCATCCCTTAATGCTTGTGTAATTTGAGTATAAGTTGTAGTTCCATAAGTACATCAATAAATTTCTTGAGGGACATCACTTAGTGTAATAAAACCACTATTATTAGTTAATTCATTAGTAGTTGTAGGAACTGTAATATTAACATTTCCATTAACTGGAGTAATGGTGCTATTATTTACGCTGACTGAAGTAACAGGTACCCTTACGGTTTCAAGCTTTGGTAGTGTAACTTCATATATATTAGAATCAATTGTAGCATTAGTATTAAATCAAGAAATAACATTAGCTGTTTCAACATCAGTACCATTAATAATACTAATATTTTTATAAGCATCATTAACTCAGCCTGCAGGTGCGCGATAAACTTCAGTTGGAGTGCTACCATTCCTATATTGTAAAACAATTTTGCCAGATTCTGTATAGCCTACAATTGAAGTATAAGAATTTCCATTACTGGTAAAATTTAAATTAGCTGCTGTCCAGTTGCCTATTATAGTAGATATTTCATTATTCATTAATCAAGTTGTACCAGCTAAAGTACTAACTTGTGAATGAAGTTGTAAATTACTTACTCAGCGATCTGGAATATCTGTCTCAACAACATAAAAGGTATCACCAGGCTTAATAGTATTTCAATTATGTGTTATGCCCGCTACATCAGTAAAAAATGTACCTGTAACTGTAATCTGATCTGTTTGCGAATTAAATTCTGGACAGGTTACATCACTTACAACATAAGTTTGTTTTCTACCTTCTGCAATTTCTCTAACTTCATCAATAGCAGAATATATACCACCACTTGTAACAGGGTTTGTGCTACTTTGAGTTGGAGTATTGTCAAAAGTTAAAGCATCTTGCTTAGTATTTCAGATATATTTTTCTCCAGTTGTAACAAGAGAAACATCAGTGCCGCCAGATACTGCAGCCTTAGATTCATATGTTGTATCTGTGGCTGAAATTGTAATAGACGGAGCACCAGTACCTGTTGTAACCGTATTAAAAGCAACATTAGTCCCTGGAATTAAATTAATAGTATCATTAGTACCAAAAGTGGTGCCGTTCGCGGTAATTTTTTGGTTAGTATCAAGATTAGTTAAATCAGAAGTTAAAGCAACTGTACCAGTTTTTGCTGGAAAAGTTCAAGTATATGAACTATTTTTAATTTGATTACTATAAAGATATAAATTTCTATTAAGATGTAAATCTCTTCATTTATAACTACTATTACCTAAATCATATGCATTATTTGAAATCGGTAATAATGTACCATATATAGAATTTCCAACTATACCATAAGCTGGAACATCTCTATAACTATAGTTAGCTACTGTATTATAATCTGCATGATTTTTATCTATAAATTCTATTGTAGATGAGGCAGCACCAAAATTTGTATAAATAGTAATTATAGCTCTATAAGTATTTTCTGCACCATAAGTACCGCCATATTTTCTGAATTTAAAAATATACTTATTGGTATTGGCACTCTCTTGATAAACACCAAGTAAGTTATTACCATTATAATTACAAGAAGTTATTTCAAATTGATTCTGCTGACGGCAGAAGCCCATTATATTAGTGGAGCCATTAATATTATCATAACCGGCAGTAACAAAAAATTTAGCTAACTTTGAATAGTAGGCTGTTTTAGTATCTAATCTAATAAATATAAAAGATTCAGAGGTCTGTTGATTAGCAAGAGCTAATGAATCAGGTACTTTGGCAGTATCATTTCTTCAGTAAGAAGAACTTGCGCCAGCAGTAGTTACATGACGTCTCCAATATCTTTGGGTATCAGATGCGTAATATAATTTACCATAAATACTACCAGTAGGTGCTAATGCAAATATCTCGGACTCAGTTAAACCTGTATTAACTATAGCTTGTACAGCACCAATTTCTATAGTTAATGCATTGTTATATGCAAAAGATTGATCAAGCATATGAAGCTGATCAACTTTATCTGCATTATCAGCGGATTCGATAGTGGTGGGTTTATCTATTAAATCATTATAAGAACCACTAGTTGCAACAGTAGCTAAGTCCGAAGTCACAACAAGTGTAGAATCAGCTGAAACAGCCGGGGGTTGTATAGCATAATCTAAATTTGTTGTAGTATTATGATATACAAGGCTCCCCGGAACTATTTCATATGTCCTATTTCCACCGGAATCCCCGGGTAATTTAATTCTTTTTATTCTTTTTTCTGGTAATGCCAAAATTAAATTCCCCCAAAGAATGATTTTTTAAAATAATAAACTAAATAAATTTAATAACTATTCAACAACAACAGAAGCAGATTCAGTACCAACTGTTACTGTTGCAGATGTTTGTCCAACGGTAAGACCTGTTACTAATTGATTTCCAGAATTATCTAAACTACCAGTAGCTACGGTTGTGGCAGAACCCTCAAGCGCAACTGTTCTTGGTGTAATATTTAATTCTGAAATTGCTGTGTCTGTACCGCTTGTTCCATAAATATCTGTAGTACTGCTTGCGCCTCAAACTGATGTACTTGCATTTGTTACTGCCTTGGCTGGTGTAATATTTGTTGTGCTTAATGTTACAGTGCCCTCATCTGAAGAGCCTGTATTGGTTGTTGATAAGGTGACCGTTGCAGTTGTTGCAGCGGAAGTTGTATTAGAAAGTGAAGTGGTTCCAGCATATTCAAGTTCTAATAAATCACCATCTACATCTGCTACAATACCTTCCTTGGCTGCAGTAGTACCATCAGTGCCTGTAAGTACTGCACTTTTAATTGCATCTGTATTAAATGTTTGTGTACCACCCAAAGAGGCTGTTTTTAAAGCTGTTGTAACAAAAGTAGTCGTTCCAGATAAACTAGTACCGACGGCAACTGCAGTATCAACATCAGCATTACCAACAAGAGTTGCAGTGCTATCTCTTACTGCAACTGTGGTTGCCTCAGCATTTCTTATAGCAAATGTTTTTGAAGTTTTTACAGATACCTCGGATGCAGATGTTGTACCACCTGTAGGTTTAATACTTGTGGTTGATAAACTTGCTTTAGTAGGTGTATAAGTATTAATATTAACTGAGCCAGAACCTGTTGGCCTAGTGTAAGTACCCTGTGCTGAATCTTTATAAGCTAATTTTCCAAAACCCTTTGGATTTGCTGCACCTAGCTCATTCCAAACACTGCCATCAAAAATAAATTCTGGTTTATTTGCAACAACACGAGTATTTAGCGCAGCAAAACCTGTATTATCTGCTGCTGTAATAGAATCAACTACTTGATAAGTAACACTATCTGGTCCAACTACATATTCTCCTGCGAGATATGCAACACCAATTTCATAATCTGGGGGTGTTTCAATAACCATATCGCCACTTTCACAAGTAAATGAAGCATTATTAATAACAATTGGGTTTTCTGAAGATCCTTCATAGAGTGAAGTAGTAGTATAACCACGATAATGAATACCACCTGAAATAGCTGTCTTAATTGACTTTAATTCAGATGTAACTGTAACTGGCTCTCATTTAGAACCGTCTCAATCTGCACCAGCTGTAACTGGAGTTGTACATCTTCATAAACTATCTTGATAAATAATATAATCACCAATAGAAGCACTAGCTTTTGCAAAGGTAGCTGCAACCATTGATCTACCGTCTGCATCAACTATTGCATAGGTAGTACCAGATGGTAATTTAATTCTTTTTAATTTTGGTAAACTTGAGTATTCACCTGCCATTTTATTTCTTCTCCTTGAAATTTTTACTTTTATTTACTTTAATCTAATAATTTAATACTTTAACTTCAATCCACAAAGATTACTGCTGAACTATCTACTTCTGTGGTATTTCATACATCCTCAGATGTAACCGATAAAGTATATAATTTATCTGAAGCACTTCCAAAATAAATTATATTCTCATTATAGGCAGACAGAATATATTGACTGCCTTCATGCTGACAAATAGGAAGAAAGCCATCAGTAATCGCATCTATTATAGCATCATAAGTTGTGCTATCATAAATGCAATTAAAGTGTGGATGATCTACAACATATAAGTTTGAGTTATTTGGGAATTTTATAGAAGTAAGGGGTTTTTGTGCCATTTTTATATCTCCTTAATTAAACTAATCACGAGTAAATTCTAATAAGTCATCTAAAACTACTGGATCAATACAATTTAATTTATTATCTCAGCGTCTACGATCTTCTGCTGATACATGTGATAATAAATCATTCATATGATTTACTAATTTATATTCTACTGCATCTGTAATAAAAGGCTTATCAATTAAATAAGCATTATTATCACCTATTTTTAATCCAGGAATATAAGTTCTTGTTCCATCTGGATTATCAATATAGTCTTTATCTATATAAACATATAAAGTGCCACGCAATGATCTTAAATATGGCTGACTATTTCATCCAGCAACTGTATCATATTTAATTTTTACATCACCTTGGCCACTGGTACCTTCTTGTCAAACAAGATTACCATTTACATCAATATATAAATATTTATCCTGTACACCAAGCCTATCTGGCAACTCATTATTTAGTTCTACTGAATTTAATAACTGGCCTGTTTTTGAAAATAAAGATAAAATAACTTTATTTTCTTGCTGCTCTAATGTTAAATAATTACCAGCTTCATTATCTAACTGCAATTTTAAAAATGCATCCCTGGCCATATGACCGTATCCAGTTGGAATAACCCCTTTTGTTTTTATAGTAATAGGAATATGAGATGTATTATTTATAACAGAAGTATTAAAGGTACTATTAGTATTAAATTCGGTTGGTATAATATTTGTACCATGAAATTCTGTTTTATTCATTTAAACACTCCATAACTAATCTAATAATATATCTGCAATTGGTACAATTACTTTAATTTTGTTAAGTTTATTATATAAAATTTCATCATTAACTGTATGTATTTGCATTTGCACATAAGTATCTAATAAGGGATGATTAAATAACTTTGTTTCATCTGATGTTAATTTTACTGTTAATATTGTTGTACCAAACTCTGTCTCTTTTAATTCATATTCACTTGGTCCTTTTTCGAGAACTGTAAATAGTCCTTGTTTATACAATAACTTACTTGTTACAACATACTCACTATATTTAAAGGGTAAAATAAACACATGTGTACTAGTACCGCCCACAATAATTTCATCTTCTTTATCCATATGACCTTTAAATCTATTATCAAAATTAGTTAATTCAGTAAAATCATCTAATTTAGGCATATAATGCACTCCTTTTTATTTTGAGAGTTTGTTCAATCATATAATTTAGCAAATAAAAAAAATAGAAATAGCCAGTCAACCTAATGACTGGCTATTTTATAATATATTAAATATTTTATTACCCTAAAATATCATTCGCAATAAATAGGCCTGCAATAGCTGCTTGCATTATTCCACGACTAATTCCAGCAGAATCGCCAGCAAAATAAATATTTTTATAATTTGGTGTTTGTAATTTATTATTTAATTCTATTTTAGCCGAACTAAACTTGCACTCAGGGCTGTACAAAATTGTTTGTCCATTATTAATACCAGGAATAACATTGTCCAATTTTTCAAGAAAATCTAAAATAGAATCAATTACTCTTGACGGAAATACATAGCGTAAATCTCCAGGTTCAGCCTCTGCTAATGTAGGGGTATAAATAAGTTTTTTAATTCTATCTGCTGTGCTACGTTTATAAGCCTTTAAATCTACCAATCTTTGAACCATAGGCTTACCATCAGAAAGCATATTAGAAAGTTTACAAATACTCTTACCATATTCAATTGGAGAATTAAAAGGCTCAGTAAAATGACAACTAACTAAAATAGCAAAATTTGTAGTAAATAGTTTATTATCTGATAACGCATGGCCATTTACACAAGCAATATTGCCATCATAGTTTTCCCTAACGACTTCACCACCAGGATTTACACAAAAAGTTCTGCAGGTGTTTCCAGTAGCTCCATTATAAACTATTTTCATATCATAAAGATTATTAGTAACTTTATCTGTAACAGATCTTGGGCACTCTACTCTGACACCAATATCAACAGAACCGGCACTAACCTTAATATTCTGCTCTTTACATAAATTAGATAGCCATTCACTACCATGCCTACCAACAGCAATAGAGATATAGTCGGCACTAAATACTGAAGTATGAATGCCTCTTTCTATTTTAATATATTTATTAGTAAAATCAATATCAGTAACTTTTGTATTACATCTTATTTCAATATTTGAAGCATTATTTAAGTATTTCCAAATATCTTCCATTACTCCTCTAGCCCCGTCGGTACCTAAATGTCTAACTGGATATTTAAGTAATTTCATACCGTATTTGGAACATTCATACTGAAATTTATTTGCAAAATCTTCATTATAAACATAAGTTTCTGCTGCACCAAACATTGTGAAAATATCAGATACACTTTGCTGTAGCTTGTAAAAAGTATCTTTATCTATATAATCAACAAGGTCTCCACCTACTTCATGAGTATAAGTTAACTTGCAGTCAGAACAAAACCCAGCTCCACCAAAACCAGTAGTAATCTGACAGGACTGGCAATTTATACATTTTCCTGTTTTTACTTTTGGGCAAATACGTGTTTTAATTGGATTTCCTTGTTCAATAAGACAAACAGTTTTATTGGCATTTGCTAGCTGTAATGCGCATATAATATTTGTAATACCACCACCAACTAGTATTATATCATAATGTTTCACATTAAAATCTTCAAGATTATCAATCATAATACACCTATATTTTTTATATTTTTCAATATATTATACAATTTTAAAAAGAAAAAAGAGTCAAAAATTGACTCTTTTTAAAATATTTACAAGGCACTGTTTAAAAGATTTTCAAGATCATATTTTTAAATTTATAAGAATAAAAATTGCTGTCCGTGCCTTTAATTTATATTACCTAACCACACCAAACGGCATCATACCGTGTATTATAAAGTGCGGCTCTCATAACATCAAGAGGATTTACTGTTGCCTTAATTGTAGTTTTAAGTTCACCCGTAGTTGCATCTTTTACCTGTTCTTCCTCATAAGTGGTACCCTCAATAATTGACTTAAAGAGACTAGGTGAATATCCAGAAACCATACAACAGTTTTCGCCTTCAAAAGTATCTTGGAACATTCCACACTCAGAAGCTCTTACATTCCAATATACAATAGTAGGCATATCATAACCAGCCTCAATATACTTTTCTTTCATCTGCTGCATAAAAGATTTCTTTCGAGGATGACCATCCCAAACATAATCGCCTGCTGCATCATCAAACTGCATATCACTAATGATATAAAGCTTTTTAGGCATATCTTCAGCAGGAGTACTATTATTAACAGCAGTATTTAAAATAAGATCAAATACAGCTTCAAGATTAGTGTTCATACCCCAATCTGCAGACATACAATTGTGAACCTTATCTACAATATTAGCACCCTTAAATTCAACAAGTTTTGGATGACTAGAAAAAGTAATAAAATGATTCTGGAAAGGCCCTCTGCACTTATCTGCCAAATATGCACCAAGAGAAATAGCTACATCCATAGGAGTACCTGTCATAGATCCAGAGACATCAACAACACAAATACCAGTTTCCTCCTGATCTGCTACATAATTAGGAAGTGATTTCCACATAGCATCAAGAAGAATAATATCTTTATGAGATACATGGTATGCTTTTGCTTTATTTACAATATCAACTGGGAAAAGAGACGCTGCATTAACTTTAGCATTACCAGTCGCTACATCAGTAATATAATTAGTATAGCCTTCCTCATCATGTTTATAAAAAGCATCACTATAAATCATAGCAGCTCTAGCCGGTACCTGATCATATTTAATCTCGGTCCAGTTATTAGCGGACATCTTACACTCTACTACATTACTATAAGCTCTAAGTGTTGATAAAATCTGTCTATAAATAGAATACTTATAGCCAATAAGCTTGCAAAGAGTTCTTGCATATCTCTTAGTAGTAGCTGAAGATGCATTTTCTGAAGGAAGCCATTTTGCAAGAAGAGAAATAGGTTCATTAGCTAAATAAGCATCATAATCCTTATTAAGCTGATTAAGAATCCAATTAGCTATAGCTTCCTTAATAGAAGTATCAAGCAGACAAATCATATCATCAGCCCTACCGTATTCAAGGAAGTTATCAAGATTATTAATAACATATTCAGGCTTATTCTCGGCAAGCCACTTAACAATAACCCTAAATACCCTTCTCATGCCCTGTCCGCCACGGATATCACGCATATAGAAAAGCATACGCATGGTAGTCTCTCTATTTTCTGCAAAAGCAAGACTAAAAATCTTAATAATACGCTCTTCTTCAGAATCTCTCATAGCTCCAAGTGAACCAAAAGCATCAAGACAACTATTAAGAGTTGAGCTAAGGGCAACGGCACCGTTCTCTGTTTCCGTATAATTAGTTTCTGCTTTAAGATTGTTGATAAAATTAGCCATAATGTCTATCCTTTCAATATTTTTACAAGATGCAAGGTTGTCAACTTACAAATTTGATCCATTAAATTATTGCTGTATGCATCTTTTACTTTTAGATAAAAACAAGGCGCTTGTAAAAAAATCTTTAATAAATCATCCCAGAAAAGAAAAATAAAAATTGCTGTAAAGCGCCTTAAACATTATTAACAAAGTGCTTTTAATTATATCTTGCTGATTATCATAATAATAATTGCAGTAAGCACTTTTATGGTTGCGGTTATTCAGAGTCGAACTGATTGTCTCTTGGTTATGAGCCAAGCGTGGAAACCGTTTCACCCAACCGCCATACATTATATTATACAATAAAAAAATTATTTTTTAATAAGAAAAGAAATATTTTTTAGCACTTTATAATAACTAACTTATAATCCCAAATATTATGTACTATACCGCGCCTCAGTTTTTCTCTTACTTATATTTCTGTCTGCTTTTACCAACAGTGTGCACTCTTGTAAGCTTCCTAAGAAACACTTTCCTCCTCATCAATAAAAGTATTCTTAAAGCACAATGGAATACTTTGCCTCAGAAAAAATCTCGCTTTCCAACCCTCGTCTCAAAATAAAGTTGGCTAAAAAATATTTCTACCTTATTCCATTTCAATTTCGCACCCGTAACATAGGTTATGTACTAAAGGATTTATTTCGAAATTTTTGATCTATTATTAAATTAATTCTTATTAATAAAAGTTGTTACTACAAATATTAATAATCCGTTCTTCCATCCCAAATTATTTATTACAATAATTTGCCCCCTCTAAGCAATCTTCGGTAACGGGTCCCTATGCTAGTTCTTCTGGAGTATGCAGTTTATTTTATTTCGAGCAACTACTGCAGTGCAAAAGTTCTGGCTCCCCCTGTTGGTTTCGAACCAACAACCCTTCGGTTACTTTACTATTCAACTGAATAGCTTGGACTTTGTCTTTACCATAGATTATTTAATCCTTAGGTATCTCGTGTAAAGTCTCTACACATAAAAGAGCTTCAAATAAATAATCTGCTTCAAAATGTATTTTTGTTTTTTGACCATTTTGTGCTGGTAAATATCTTATTGCGATAGCACTTTTAGTAGCAGCTTCAATAGGAATTAAAAATAATTTATCTCGTTCTATATTATAACAAACAAAATAATCTATTTCATTTGTTGTATAAATATGTTTTATTCCATGTTTTCTATGTAAAGTTGAAGAAGTTAAATCAAAAATCATAACTCCATTTTTAGCCTTACAAGAAGTTTTTACTTGAATCTTATTTAATTTTCCATTAAATTCTGCTATTAAATCAGCTTTTTCGTTGTCTCCAAAAGGAATATATACAGGAATTCCCAATTCAACAAATTTAGCTAGTGCCTTAGCTTCTCCGATATTTCCAATATTTTTACTATTCATTCTAAAAAACTCTTTCTTGCTCGGCGTTGCTCTATAAGAAGTTTCACCGACTTAGCGAGATTTTCACTTACTTATTTCTAAGTAAGGCTGCTAACTTTTTACAGCCGAATGCTCTGCCGTTGAGCTAAGGAGGAATATTGGTGGAAGTGCCTTATTTGGTATTTATGCATATCTGTTTTGCCGAATTTCCGTATCACGTGCTACTTGAAATTAAGCTTCCCAACTTCCTGGCTGGGGTGGCTGGATTTGAACCAACGAGTGCAAGAGTCAAAGTCTTGTGCCTTACCACTTGGCTACACCCCAAGATTGGTCCCTATTATTTTGTCAATCTCTCTGAGGTGTCGGGAGATAACTCTCAGTTCATCTGGGCGCTACCCAGTCTCTGGTGCTACCCATGGGACTTGAACCCATACGACCTTAGCGGTCAGCGGATTTTCTTACTACTCTATGTTACCATAGCCATCATAATGAGATAAGGATTTGCACCTTATATGTGGCGATGATTTAATTCTGGTTCGGATTGCTATCACGCTCACCACGCCGACACTTCGCGTCTACCTATTCCGCCACTCATTATGATGTTGTAGTCTGGACTATGTTTTCACCATGGATTACTCTTTAGGTGGTTGGTATATAGTCTCTACACATTTATGAATAATAGGCTGTTCCTCAAACTCCATTTAACTACAGCGTTTTACTAACCCGCACCATATCAAAGGTTTCCTTTACCGGTCTGTCATAGCACCCTTAAGGTGGGACCCAGATTTTTCAATCAGCCCCTATATAAAAGGTTTTATTATTTAAGGATTACCTTTAACCTTAAATTTTTATTCTAAATTTACTATATTTAAATTTGAATCAATCTCATATAATAAATTTAATTTTTGGTTATATCTAATAAATCTACAAGATAACTTATTTATAATAAATTGCATTCTTTGTATATCACGATCACATAAAACATTATTATAAACATCTATATAGTGTCTTGGCTCATCATATTCAAAAGCAATATTTAATTCTTTATCATAACCATCTAAGAAATATCCACCAACACAATATTCGCCACCATTTTCTGCATGCTGTAACTGTCAATTATATTTCTTATTTAAATTATCAATATATTTACAACCCTCTAAACTATAATGAACTTGTATTTCACCTTTTAAATTTTTAATATATTCTAAAAGTTTTAATCTTTGCTTCTCTTTAGTTTCTTCGGAGTGGTGCCTACCTACTCAAAAATTATTTCCCTTAAATGAAGAAATTAACTCATTATTTTTATATCTAGTACTAAGTGTTTCTGCTGCTCGTGCTATTTCTTCAAAATTTTCAGCCGTCTTTCCTTTTCTAACTAAAGTACTATAATTACCTAAATTATTAAAATCTTTACGGGCTGGATTTTGTGAACATCTTATTTCGTGTTGTGCAAGAGAATTTTTATTTTTACACTCTTTTCCGCAATACTTACAGAATAAATCATCGTGATCTAAATGAATTTCTGTATTATTGTATTTTTTAGAATTTGGATTTTCATGAGCTGCTTCGTGTCTTTTAATACAAGCTACATCAATTTGTCTCCCACAATATTTACAAATTTGTTTATGATGATTAGTATACATTATAATTTACTTTCTAAATTATTGGTAGCGCGGGCGGGATTCGAACCCGCACTGTGTGGATTTTAAGTCCACTGCCTCGGCCAGTTGGGCTACCGCGCCAAACCTATTTAATTTAGCCAATAATTTGTATCACTATGCTAAAATTGGCTTGCCTATTCCGCCAGGGTAGCATATTAAGTTTCTTCTTGGCGAAATTATCTGATGTAGAGAAACTTTAACAGATTATCCAGGTACTCACACTATCGTAGTTAAGATTACCAAATTTTACACGGATGACATAGGTTAAGTGCTTTCATCATTGACTGCGCATTTATATTATACGGTAAAGAATACCAAAATTTAATAGATTATCTATCAAATTTTTTATTTTTCTTTTGTCTACGGGCTTTTTCTTTTTGCTTTTTTCTATTTAAAAATTCATACTGATCTTTTGAGTATTCAAAAAACTCATTTTGATCCCTCTTATCCCGCTTAATTGTTTTACTCATCTATCTCTTGTTAGATTTCTTTTTTGTTTCAGCTTTTGTTGATTTTGCAGATACTGTGGCCTTTGTCTGTCCAACATTTGTAACTGGAATTTCAGAATCTATAGCTGGATTACTCAAGTTATCAACCCTTGCTGATAGTCCTTTAACCATAGCACGCAAGCCAGCTACCTCTCTGCCAAGAGCTTCACAATCTGTAAATAACTGCTTATTTTTATTCTTAAGCTCTTGTACTTCTGTCATAAGTTCTTCAATTTGTTTCTTTAACTTTGTTCTTCCAAACATATACTTTTTCCTATTCTATAATTTTATAATTATTATTACTAACAAGCCTAGCTACATTTTTATAAAATGAAATATCTAAACTTTCTGTTAATGGTTTACCCCTAGAAAGCCATTCCTTCAAATAAATTTCTGGCGCAGCCCAATTTGCAGCTCTTGCCTGTTTTACAAGATCTAATTCTGCTTCTGTCAAATATACAATATTATCCTTAATTGTCATGCTTATCACCACCTTTAATATATTATACAGTAAAATATTAAAATTTAGTAAATATTTTTTAAATTTTTACATTTGTTCCTGCTGCTCCATAAGCAGATCCTCATAAAAATCGGTACTTCTACTTATATCATCATCAGTTAAATAGTAAAATTCATCTTTATCTTTATTAATAATAATTTCACGTCCATCATTTGTTGCATACAAAATAAGATGATTATCTAACTCCTCAGCAACTTCATAAATATTACCTAAATATTCTACATATATTGTTTTATCCATAATTTACTCCGCAATTCTAATTTCAACAATTGCCATACCAATATGTATATTAGCAATATCAAGCCAACCTTTTATATTATTATTATACTCTACTTTCCAATTAGGAATCCAACCTACCTGTTTGCCGCCATGTGTTTTATTACCTCTATAATCAGTATTAGTCCAATTATAAGTAAATTTAAAAGTGGTTGTTTCACCAGTTAGGTTAACTGCAACTTCACTTAAATTATATATAGTTGTTGGTGAATCATCCAGGACTTCAAAAATTCCAAAATAAGTATAATCTGATATTTGGGGATTCCACATTCTTATTTCTACCCTAGTACCATAAGGCAATGCACCGTATTTTTCAGCATTCCCTGGAGTAGTTAGAAACGTTTTAAAGGGCTCTATCATAGATTTATAGGTTTTATAATTTGTATCACTTTGCCACATAGCTATAGCATTTCTTGTGGAAAGTTCCTCACCACGATTTCCTACAGATCCTGCTGGAGCGCTATATGAAGTAGCTAAATAAGGTAGCCATTCGGGTTCTTTTTTAATAGTACAATCTTCCTCAAGATAACCAAGACTATAATCATAAGCACCTTCAAAATCAGTTCTTGACCACATTTTAAATTGAATATAACTATTGGTAAAATGATTATGTTTACCATCACCTTTAAACCAATAATAATCTTCTGGTAGTGTTCTAAAAATACCATTATCTTCACCATATGCCCAAAACATAAGAATTCTATGACAAAATTCTATGAGGTCTCTCCCGAAATAATCTATAGTAGGAGCATCAGGATTCCAGGCAAATTGATTAGGTTTAGTAATAACTTCTTGAATAGTATCTGGAAAATATGCTATTGTGGAATCTACACGATTAAGCACAGTCCATATAACATTTGCCTGCTCTGTCTGGCTTTCTACAATCCCAGCCTCTTTATAAAGGAGCTTTGCAAGCATAATACTCTCATCTTCAAAAGTATATCTGGAAATTTCTGTAGAAACTTCTTCTGGTGTTTTTTCTGATGGTGCTGCTTCAAAAGTTGTGGCCATTTCAAACTCTGTATCAGATTCTATAACAACTGTAGGTTCTTCAGTAATTATTTCTGTAGTGGCTACTTCAGCTTCTGGAGTTTCTAGAATAACAGCTGTTGCTGGTATTGTTTCTAAGACAATTACTTTTGTCTCATCTGAGACTTTAGCGGGTCTAGTATATTTTAAAGAGATAATAATACACAAAGATAAAACTAAAATCAAAAATATTGCACATAAAAAAGCCTTTACAACATCAGACGCAAAAAAATGTCTTAAAAATTTTATCATTTGTTTGTCCTCCCAAAATTTAAAGCTTATCTCAATCGTTGATAGGGATAATTATTCTTAATATACTCATTAAAGTATCTACCCTTTGACGGTGCAGCCATTAAAGCTTCGTAAACCGGCTTTGATACATTCTGATATTCATATAATCTACCATTATGATAAGCTACATAAAGATCCACGCCATCATGCCCAATACTTTCGATATTTGAACTTTCAACTTTAATCATTTCCATAAGAATAGCCTCCTTGATTATTTTCATATATAATTATATTATAAAAAATTTAATTTGTAAATAGTTTTTTGAGCAAATTTTAAATTATTTTTTCAGCTGCAAAACCATCATAAGTAGTATATTTAATTTTTTTAATGCCATACTGCTTAATTAGAGCCATACAACGTGGGCAAGGCCTACTTGCGGCAAGATGTGTGTGTCTATCCTGTCTATAAACATAAAGAACTGCGCCAGATAAATCAATATTTTTTTTAATTAATGGAAGTAGTGCAGCAACCTCAGCATGAACTGGCCCATATTGTGTTACTTTAGGATCATTAAAGTATCGTCTATCTAGTGTAGCTTGAATTGGGTGACATTTAGTTTTACTATTATGACCACTACTAATAATTCTATGATGATCTACTACAACACAACCAAGCTTAAAATGATGGTCGCTTAATTCTGAAATTGCTTTTGCTGCATTAAAAAATACTTTATCTTTACCGCCAAGCGGCGGAATATCTAAATTTTCCATTAATTTAAAATCTCCTTATTAATCTTTACAATCTCTTAATAAACGTTTATACAAACAAGGGTCTTTCTTTTTTATCCGCTCTAAACTTATTAAGTCTTCTGTTGGTATATATTCACCTTCTGCATCAAAAAAATGAACTCCATCACCTGCAACAAAATGCCCAATTATTGGCGAATAATAAATTTTTAATTTTGGAAACTGTGTTACTAAAATAAAAGCAAACCAATAACAATTTCCATTTGTCCAATTTGCATCAGTGTCAAGCCATCGACGTTCAATAAAATCTTTAATATCAAAAATCTCTACAGTATATAAAGTCTTTTTTCTCATAACACCTCCAAATATAGACATTTATATTATACAGTAAAGGCTGCTTATTTTTAATCAAAAACAAAAATAAGCAGCCTATTTATTATATTAAATTTAATTTATATTTTACTTTTTAACATTAATCTTTTCTGAAAGATCTGCAAGTTTTGTTTCAATATCAAAAAGTCTAAGATCAATACTCTCTTTTGTTTTATCTATTTCTCTATAAACATTATCAAAGGCATCTTGAAGATCACGTGTTCGTTCAACTTCTGTTACTGCAGCTTTTTGAGCTTCTTTAATTTTCTTATCTAATGATTTTTTACTAATAAACATATAAGTTATAATCCTTTCAAAATTATTTATATAAACTACATCTACAATCATTAAGCATTTTTAAAAACTTATCATAAGTAATTTCTTTATTTGCATAAGAATCTCGCAATGGATATTTATACCAGCTTAATTCATATTGATTAGGATAGTATACAAAATTTGGCAACTCTGCTATATTTTCACTATCACCCCACCAATATGGTAAAACTCTAAAAATACCATTATCAAAACCATGGATATGTTCTTTATGTTCTAGATCTAAACAACATTCATTGCCTTCAATAGTAATAAGATTTCTTTCTAATAAATCATTATCTATGTGGCCATAAGCATCAAATCCAGCTGTCAATAAAAAACTAATAAAACTATCTTGCCAATCCCTTGACACTGGTACTTTTCCTCTTGAATTGCCAAATAATAAATTTCCTATTTCCATTAATTTAATCACCTATTTATTAATTTTATATTTAAATATACAATATTTTTTATTTAAAATTATTAATCATTGTAGTAATTAAATCTTTTGGGGTATCGGCAAATAATCATTTGTATCTATCTGCTTTTGTCATATAGGATATTCCAAAAAAGAATAAAGCAATAGCTTCTATTAATCAAACTTTAAAACTAAAATCAGGTAATAAAAATAATGTAAAAGACCCTAACATTCCACAAGCACAAACCCGATAAATAATATTTCTCTTTTTCTTATTAGTGGTAATTTCACCCGAAGATTTTGTAAATCTAAACATGGAGTTTATTGCAAGTAAACCAAAAAATATTCCAGCTGAAATACAGTGTACTATATTACTTATATTTGCACTAATTTGGAATGGCCCAATTATCTGCATATTTCCAGGATCACATGGAAATAAACAAATACCTAATCCAAATATACCTGCCGCGGTATTAATAATATCATCTATAAAATCATACCCCTTATAACAAATTAATAAAAAAGCAGCAGCACCTAATATAATCATAAATGGTGCAAAAGCATATGAAAAATATGTTATAGAAATTGATCCAGGAAATCTGTGTAATAAAATAACTTGAATTCAAGGTAATAATAAACCAAGTCAACCAAGCATACACCTTAATCGACCCTGATTTAAACTATTAACTTCTTGTTGTGTTATTGACATTTTTTATTAATCCTTTATAATTTCAACTTCATCTGGTTTACAACCAAGTATATCAGCTGCTCATTTTTTAATGTCGTTTTCTCTTCATAATTCTGTATAATCACTAAAGATGTTTTCAGGCTGTTCATCAAATTCATCTGGACTATCTAGAGGTATCTCACACATTGCAAACTCTGTACCTGTTCCCATTATACAGGCCTCTATAAAAGGTAAACTAGATTTAAGATCTTCTGGACAAATATAATCTAATCAATCACCCTGGCTACAACCCCTAAAGACACCGATTATAAAGGGCTTTCCATAGATTATTTCTAATAATTTACATATAAGCTCAAGATATTCCTCGCTTCTCCTATAGGTACTATTAAGTGTTTCTGAAATATCTATTATATCTGAGATTTCTTTTGAAGAAAGTGGATGTTTATTTGCTTTTTCAAAATAATTATTAACTATTTCAATTAATTCTTTTGCATAATCCTCTTCATCAGCATCTACACTATCCTCAAAATCATCATCAAGTACTTCCTTATCTAGAGTTAAATTATAAGCCTTAAAATCCATATCCTTTACTAGAGAGCTGTTTATATCACCAAAGTCCGAATTATTTCCAGCTCAAAGTAAATCTTCTACAGCTCTTCCCTCATCATAATAAACATTTCAAGGATCTGAGTTTTTAATTTCTTTAATATAATATTTTCCCATATTTAAGTTAATTCTCCTAGAGCTAGATTAAATTATCCGATGCTGAAGCTACTATATATACTATATTATCATATCTTGTAGCCGGTTCACTTGTTACTTTACAAAATGCAATTTGTCCTTCGGGTATCTGTGGATCGCTTGCTGGGTTACCAATAAAGCAAGGTATATAGCTTCAAGTTGGGGCGGTTCCATTTGAAGTAAGAATCTGCCCGGCTGAGCCATTTGCTAATCGGGTCATGGCTCCGCTTGTACCACCAATAATTATATCTCCCTGGGCAGTCATCGGATTTTCAGGCGTAGTACTTAGTGTATTATTATCCATAACCAAACCGCTCCCCAGTGTAATAATACCAGAAGCACCACCAATAGAATTTACTTTTATTTGCTGAGTGAGCTCATAATCTCCTTGAGCATTTACACTAATTACTTTGCCGCTATCTCCGGCAGCTGGAATTGGTATATTTTTATCAGTAGTAATAATAAGTTCATTCTCACCAATAGAAGCTAAATTAGTTACTATATTGGCATATGTACCACGATTTATTTTTAAGGTACTAACATTTGTCTCTACTTTTGACATTTATTTATTTCTCCTTAATTCTCTAAATTAATAGTCATCTCAAGTGTATTTATATTATTTGTGTTAATAATTAATTTATTTGAAATACATGCTTTATCACTGCATTTTGAAAATATAATTGTTTCACCATTAAATGTTCCAGTGTAACTACTGTTACCTGCATCTATATCATAAACATTTCTTTGTATATAAATATAAAAACCATCTGCCCAAGCATTAATATCAGATAAAATAGGAAAAGTACCAAAGTTTTGACCATATGAACTCTCTGTTCAAGAAATAATTCCTAATGAACTATCTTCACCTGGATCATTTGGATCAAAACAAAAGTATATGTCATCAAGGTCTTCTGAATATGAGCTGCTTGGTTTAGTAATAACATAATCTATTTTTGTATTATTTAAAAATGTTACTGGGGCTAAAGTATTATTAGTTTTTATAAAAGTATTAATACTTTGTAATACCCCATTTTGTTTAATGAAAACAGCCATAAAATATTTAAACTCCAATCAATAGATTTTTAACTAAAATAATTGTTCTTTTATATAATTTAGCTAATAATATAGTAAAAAAAGAAGCCTGAATATTCAGGCTTCTTTTTAGTTAAACAAAGGCTAAACAGCCACCTTGACAAGATAAATTTTGAAATTTTTTACAATCTGCACATTTACCAGCACAATTTGCTATTCTTTTTGGATATATTTTTTTAAATAATAGATAATTTTCGGCTTCTTCTAGGTTATCAAACTGATTTAAATCAACTAAATCATATGCACCAAAACAAGCAGTTGCTTTCATATCAGGTGTAATATCAACAACCGGTTCACAACGAGTTTTTCAATTATGAACATGCTGTAAATCTATTAATTCATCTTCAGTAAAATAACATACAGGTACATTATTGCAATCCAAATTAATATCAATATTATTTTCTTTACAAACATTAGCAAAATCCATAAACATTTGTTTTGCCTGCAAGTAATAGGTATTTTTATCTACTCCTTTATATTTACAAGTTGGAGCAACATAACTGCAACGAATTACCCGATAATTAAATTCTTTTGCCAAGTCTATAATATAATTAAAATCAGGAATTTCTGGATATAAATTAATTCCTATACTTGTATATTTTAATTTATCTAATGCTTTAAATCTATTTAAACTTAATTTTAATTGTTTTCAATTTGATTGCCCAATAATATCTGGATGATTGATATTTATTAAAATACCTGTATTGGCATCAAAAAGTTTAATATAATCACTTAATTTTATACCATTAGAAAAAACACAAATTTTTGAACTATGCTCTGAAGCAAATTGCTTTAATCTAATTATAATATTTTTAAAATTTGGGTGAATTGTTGGCTCGCCGCCAATAACCCCTATTTTTTCAATTCTTTCAGTATGACTTAATCAAAATAAAATAATTTCCAATTGTTCATCTGTAATTAGCTGCTTACTTGATTCAATAAATTCATTTGCAAAACAATACGGGCATTTTAAATTACAATAATTAAGGATTGCTATGTTTGGCATTTTCAATCTCCTTAATTTCAGTTAAACTGTAATAATTATTTTCTCGAAGCAACTGAAGAAACATTGGATTATATAAATCTCGTCGTGAAGTATCAATATCTTTTATTAGCTCATAAATACCATCTAAAAAACCAAGTTGAAATTCACAATTTCGAGGATTTATAGTATTATAAGTATGGTCATATTCATAATTTAAACCTGTACAGCCAGAATGACAAATATTATAATATTGACAAGGAGAGCAAGTTTTCTCTAATTTAACTTGTTTTCCGATAATTGATAAATATTTTGGACTATATAAAAGATCGTGTGCTGAAGTGATATCTCTTATATTTCCCAATCCTCCGGGATCTTCTGCGGCATGCCCACAAAAACCTAAATTTCCATCTGGATCCATAATTAATCAGCCGCCAATACAATAAGAATCTTCACATACTCGTGTAATACCAAGTAATCGTTCAATTGATCTAGTTACATATGAATCGCCAATTGGATTTTTAATATCATGAATTCAATAATTAATGTACTCTAGTACTTTTTGAATTGCTATTTCATTTTTTATTAATAATGGATTATTGTCAGTTAGTACAATTTCTTTAATTACACAAGATTGTGTTGCTTGGACTCCAAGAGATTTAAAATATTCGTAATTATTAATTAAATTATCAATAGTATCTTTATAATTAACACAAATAAAAGAAGTTTTATTAGGATACTTTTTTATTAATCTTAAAAGTGCTTGTGTTGATGCCTTACCGCGACTAGTGTCATTTTGTAAACCATCAAAACTTGTTCCCCATTGAATATTTAACTTATCTAAAAAATCTATTTTTTCATCTGTTAATAAAATACCATTTGTTTGTAATGTTGTTGGAAAATTATAATGATATTCTTTTTTTAGTTCTTCTAAATATTCTATAGTATCTTCTGGAATTAGGAGAGGCTCGCCGCCATGTCAAGTAATTTCTCTAATATTTGAGCCCAATCTTTCAATTAACAATCTTAAAGTTTCTTTAGAGATAAATTTATTATGATATTTTTTTCTAAGTTCCCCATTTTCACAATAAATACAATTTGCATTACAGGCATAGGAACCATGTAATAAAATAAGTATATCATGATGTAAATTAACAGGCTCTCATTTTATTTCATTATTATATAACTTATTTGTTAATATTTCATCTTTTGTATAGGTATTAGTTGGTACCATATTATATTTTAAAAATAATTCTTTATCTGTCATTAATAATATATCCTTTCAATATTATATTATTAAATATAATATATAATACAATAAAACAATTTTATTATTAAACCCAATAAGAAACATCAATTGTTACATTTGTACCCAACTCATATCAATTATCTATTATAAAAGAATCACCAACATTAACACCTGATATAATTGTACCAGATATACTATTTAAATAAGCTCCACTACTACCTGATATAGAAAAAGCTGTACAATTTTGTATTGTTTGAGTTGTACCATACCAAATTTCTCTGCTGGCAGTACCAGATTGATCTGTTGTTGTTTTATAATATATAAAAGCAATATCTGCCTCTGCATTTGCTGTAAAAGATAATGTATATCCAACTAAAGCTTTTGTAAAAAGTGCACCTTGTGAAGCTACTGAATCCCTATAGCCAGTACCCTTAGCTTTTATTGTTAATGTATGTGTTGTTGCTGTAACACTACTCCAACCGGTAAGTGTAGAAAGATCTACTGAAAGTTGTTGTATAGCATTTGCTTCAAGCCAATCAATAAGATCAGAATCTGTCACATCATCACCGTCTATAATTTCTATAGTCCTATAAGCACTGTTTGTTCAAACTCCAGGATCTGCACCTGCTGATCATCCATTCCACACTAAAGTTTGAGCATTTCCTTGATAATAATAGATATCTATCATTCATTGATAATCTCAATAAAAACCTAATTTATTATAAGAATTTCCATTAGATGTAAAATTAATTAATCATAGCCTTTCTTCATCATTTAAAGGAGAAGATTCTGGAAGTATGTCTATTGTTCATTTTGTACCAGTTAAATCACTTATATTAGACATTTATATATTATCTCCTAATCAAGGAGACCCTCAGCGCTCATATGTATAACTGCCGGGTTGCCCGTTATACTTATAGTTGTTTGAGCAGTTTCACTAGATCCACTACTATGAATTACTGTACAATTTGAAGAACCTGTTTGTAATCAATCCTCACTTATCATACCATCAGAATATTCACAATATCATTCAATATAAATATTACCAGTTTGACAATTAACTAATTCTCGTATATAAGATTTATCTTTAGTTGTGGGTGCTGTTGGAGATATGTCTGAAGCTAATAAAGTCCCGGCATTACTTGTACCATCATAAACTTTAATATATGTTGCATAATATGTATCTTGTCCATATCCAAAAGCAGAAGTAGATAAATCTAATAATACGTTATAACCACTTGTAGTAACAGAATAAGTTCCAATACTTTGACCATCTACAAAAAATTCATACTGCCCAGCCTTATCAATGGCATCAAATGATGCTGTTGTATTAGATACTGAAACACTTGTTGGTGTATCAAGCTGTGGAAATACTGCATAACCAACTCAACCATTTCAATTACTAGCAGCACAACCTACTGCATTAGCCTTACCAGTAATTTGATAAACACCTTCATTTGTAAGAGATAATTGTGTTAAATCATAAGTATAAGTAGTGACTAAGGAAGCATATCTTGTAAGTCACCTAATTAAATTAGGATTAGTTACATCAGTTCCGCCAGTTATTGTTATGCGTTTATAATTATTATTTGTTCAAGTTCAAGTATATTCATTTTGATCATAATATGATAATTGAGCTTCAAGAACTTTTGTTCATGTACCCTGCTGCCAAGTAGAAGTAGTACAATACCATAAATCATAAATATCCATATCTGGATCATTACAACTAAAGCTAATATAGGTATAATTTGAAGAATTACTTGTGAAAGAAATATTATACTTACTTTCAAGATTATATGTATCATCAAAAGATTCTTCATTAAAATATATATATCTTCAGATTCAAGTGGTATTAGTTAAATTATCTACTTTTAATTGAACTGCTTCATTTTCAAGTCATTCTATAAAAATAGAATTTCGAACATCACCGCCGCCAATAATTTTGATTATACGATAATTATCATTAGTTCAACTTGGTGTTCTTCCATGAGCTGTGGCTGTTCAACCATCATATACCATTGTACTATCATTATTAATATAACAAGTATCTATTGGTGAGGAAAAATCACTATATAGATATAATGAATTATAAGTATTTTCATTACTGGTAAAAGTAATATTAAAAGTTATTTCATCATAACTGCCCCAACCAGAATCCCCAAGAGTTTCATTTAAATATCATATTGTATTTGTTAAATTAGTAACACTCATAATAATTTACCTTATAAAATATTAACTGTACAGGAACTATTTTGTGTAATAACAAATTCTGGGGCTGGATAAGAACCATATTCATTTGTACTATAATTACCATTAACAAAATCACCTGTTGCATTGGTGATAACTATATCATCGCCTACACCACTACTAAAAGAAAATCCTCCTGAGCCAATTAAAGTATTAGTAGTCTCATCTGTAATATCAGTACTGGTTCCTTTTTCCGGGGCGAACCCACAGCTAAGATATTCGGTATTATCTCCGCCTGTTATAATAATAGTATAAGTTGTAGCGGTATATATAGTTGTAGCTGGTGCAGACATACTATCAACAAAAATATCAAATGAATCAGCATGACCAGAAGTATCTTCTATTGTTAAAATATCACCACTTATTGATAATGTGGGTGTATCTAATCTTTCAATACAAGTAGCTGTAATTGTTATATTATTTTGTGGATTACTTAATGATATTACTCCTGTATTTGAATTATAAGAATAGGTTGCACCTGTAACTGTTATGACAGTTGGCCTAATATATCCGGTATAAGGAGTAATAGTTACATAAGCTGTTTCACCAGCAATCATAGAAGACGCTCCGGAATAATAACCATAATCAACTGTTGTACTTATATAATAAGTAGCAGAACAAGTAGCACTTATTGTAACATTACCAGTTGGATTACTTAATGATATTACTCCAGTTGAAGAGTTATAGCTAGATGTTGCTCCATTAACATCTACTGTTGTTGGCCTAATATATCCACTATTCGCGCTAATATTAACAGTTGCTGTCGAGCCTGCAATAATTGTAGAATCACCTGAAGAAGTGCCATTAGTTATAGTCGTTGTAATAGAATATTCAACTGGACAAGTTGTACTTATAGAAACATTACCAGTTGGATTACTGATAGTAATAACACCGGTACTTGAATTATAAGAATCTAATGTGGCATTTGTTACAGTTATATCTGAGTCTGATAAGGGCAAAGCATAGCCTGTATTTACTGAAATTGTTACTTGAGCTGTTCCATTTACAGCAATAGAAGTTGCTCCTGAATAAGAACCATATGTAACTGTTGTTGAGATTGGCCAACTTGATGGAATAATAGAATATGTTTCTGAATTACTATCTATACTATCTTTATACCCAGTTACCTTTGTTTTTACAGTTATTGTATAATTTCCAGCAGGTAAATTTAAAGTAGATAAATCAAAAGTATAAATTGGGAAGGGCGGAACTTGTGTTGCGTTTGTTTCAAGCCAAGAGATGAGGGTAGTGTTAGTTACGTCAGTTCCACCTGTTATCTCTATTGTCTTATATTTATTTGTTGAAATCTTCCAAGTGTCATCATCTCCATCATAAACAGCTGGAGTATCTCAACTTCCGGCTGATTGAACATAATAACTTAATGACCATAAATACTTTAAACTATTTGTTCCATTTTGGAAATATACAACATCATCGTCCCAACTTTCAAAATTAAGTATATAGAATGTTCGACTATTTGATGTAAATGTTATATTAAAATTACTTGATGAATCATTTATTATGTCATTTAATATCCATATTGTACCTGTTAAATCAGTTATTGTTGACATATATTATTACCTCTTTGATCATAGACTATCTGTGCTTTTATAGTTTAGTCCTCACAATAAATCACCACATAGGACTCTGCGGCTATTGTTGAAAGATATGCCGAAACATCAGTCCACGCATCTCCATCGTACGATAAATCTGTTATAAAACTTTCATCCGATGCTCGTAGTTCGTTTATGAAGCCACCGTTATAGTTACAATTTATTTCTAATTGTTCAACATTAGTCAGGGTTGTACTTACGCCGTAGGTTGTTATCATACCAACTGTTGAGCCATTCACTCGATATTTGACATAACCATCAGGTGCATGACCAGGTACTGCTCCATAACCATTATCTGCTCGCAGGTTAACAGTATAAGTTGTCCCGCTTTTCTCGAAGCTCACCCCTGTCGACGCCTCACTGTCCCGGTAACCTGTTGCTTTGGCTTTAATTGTGAGAGTATGTGAGCCTGATGTTACATCGCTCCAGCCTGATAAGGTAGAGAGGTCAACGGAGATTTGAGAGGACTGTTGCGTGGCGTTTGTTTCAAGCCAAGAGATGAGGGTTGAGTTTGTTACATCAGTGCCACCAGTAATCTCAATAGTTTTATATGCTTCGTCCTCCCACAAACCATCTTCGTCCCCATAGGCAACATTAAAAACATTTGTAGTATTATAATATATTTTACCCAATTCAGAGTCGTCATCAAAAACTTGCTCCAGAATAGAATAATTTGTAGAATTAGAAATAAAATTAATGTCCCACTGATTGCCAACTGCGGTGAATGAATCTGTTGATATAGCATTAAACACCCAAGTTGTTCCTGTTAAATCACTTATAGCCATTTACCTCACCCCCTCTTAACTATCCAAATCAAGATATATATAATAGCCATTGTTCAAATAAGGCATTAAATCATAAGTCCCTTCGGTGTTATTGTTAGTCCATACAAGGTTACCGCCTTCAGCATCATAAACCTCGATTGTGTCATGCCATCCTGCACTACTAACAACAACAAAGGAAGTATTGACCGTCATTGTTTTAGGCGTTCCTGGGTAGCCCTTAATCTGACTTGTAATGTCAACACCATCAACAGTTACGGAACAGCCATTTGCAAAATCTCCATTACCTTGTATCTTAACATTTGTAAAGGGCGGTTGCGGTGCCGCCGAATATTCTCCAATACTCGCTCCATCTACAAAGAACTCATAACTCTCGGCGTGTTCTACCTCATCGAATGTTGCGGTCGTTCCGCTGACGGAAAGATTGGTAGGAGTGTCTAATTGTGGTAGTATAGTATAGTTTATTCCGCTACTTACTAAACTATCTGCATAGCCAACTGCTTTAGCCTGTGCGTAAACACTATGAGTCCCACTACCTAAAGACAATGTATTTAAATCAAAAGTATAAGATAAAACCTGGCTTGCATTAGTTTCAAACCAATCAATTACTTGTGAAGCTGTTGCTTCTGTACCACCGGTTATTGTAATAAAATCGACACCTATATTTTCGGCTACTCCAATATCAATAGCTGCATCATAATCTGGATAGTAATATATTATTTCATTATCGTTACCACCAAATTTGGTATAACTTTTATTAAAATAAGAAGATGAAAAACTAATATTATATCATTCACCAGGAATTTCTATATTATTAGAATAATCCACTCTTCATTTTGTTCCAACTAAAGTTGTAAGACTCATTTTTGTTTATCTCTTAAAAATTTTAATAAAATATTAGTTCTATTTTACTAATCCCAATAATCAACTGAGGCATTAATTTCAGTATGTGTTCCATCAAGTACTATAGATACATGATCTGTGGATGAATCTATTGAATAGGTATTTCCGGCATATGTTATACTTCCACTAAATTCCTGATAATTGATAACCTCAATATATAATGTTGTGGCTTCTGTACTGAACGCCACAGTTTCACTGTCATGGCCTGTATATTTTATAGTTCCGCTTGAATTAGTTTCTCTGATTTGTAAATCTCCCCACATATAACCATCAACAGTATAATTAACTGTAACAAGCTGACCTACAATTTCAGTTGCTGTTGCAATTATTTCAATTGAATCTGTGCCAGAACCATTTCTGATATCAATTTTTCCATTTAGTTTTGTATAGGTTGCACTAAACCCATTAGTGGTTCCATAACTTTGAGTTAAAGCTGTAAGTACTCCATCATTAAGAGTATATGTATAAGCACCATTTTTTATCTGAATAGAGGAGGGTAGCTCATATCCGCTATTTGCCTGTAATGTTAATTCAAAAGAATGCGGAACAAATTTATTTTTTTCAGTAGTTTCTATACAATTTGATAATGTTGTACTAATAGAATAACAATTAACAGTTGTTTCACTACTGGGTACTGGACTATCATTAAAGTTTGTTGCCTTTGCTATTGCATATATATTATTTAGACCTAGGGAAAAATTACAGTTATCTTCTGTAATAGGGTTATAACCACCAGGACTTTTTATAAAGGTACCAATCTTAGTATGACTGTTCAAATAAATACGATAAATATCATAGCTTTCAACAAAATTTCCATTATTACTTTTGTAGTCTGTAATATAAGGACCATCATAAGTACTGCTATAAATACTTGGAGCATTTAAAGTTGGTCTAGTTCCTAAAGAAAATGTTTCATATGTTCCTGCAGTATCGGCTGATTCAACTTTAATACTTGAAACCCCAGTTACTGTATGGCTTCCTAATTTTATATTAACTGACATAATTATTCCCCTATTATTAGTTCTTCTCCACTTTGTGTATATGGAGCATTAGCTATTGTAAGTTCCTCACCACTTTGTGTGTAGTCATATGGTAATACATTTGCAGCATATACACCATCAACATAAACATCAAAGCTATCAGCTATTCTAGATATATCTTGAATACTGAGATTATCTCCAGAAATAGAAATTCTAGGTGCAGCTAAATTACCGAATTCTCTAATGGCATCATACATTTGTGTAATAGTATAAGAGCCAGACATCTTATTTATTTGTCGGATAGCATTTCCGAGAGCAGTAAATAATCCAGCTAAAGTAGTATAAGTTTGACTAGTTGGGACACCAGCTGCCAAAGCTGATACGAGTTGATTTGGATATATCTTTGTTGTTATATCACGACAAGCTCGGATAGCACTTGCTAAACAAATAAATGTAGACCTTAAATCTGTTGGTACTAATTCACCGATTATAATAACTGTAGTAGTAGCAGTTATGCCTGAACTTAATGTTATAGTAATAGTTGCTGATCCTGCACTTACGCCAGTTATAACTCCGGCTGATGTAACAGTTGCTACTGAAGTATTTGAAGAAGTACAGCCAGTTAAAGTATCTCCACTTGGTGATTCAGTTCAAATAATATTTGTAGTTTCCCCCACTCTTGCTGCAGCATTGCAAACTGTTACCACTTTAACAGTTAATAAGGCAGAAGATGATGTTTTTGTATTTGAACTTCTAGTTACCTTACAATAAAAATATTTACCAGAATCTTCTAAGGTCGGAGTGAAAGTATATACTAATGAAGTTGCACCTGAAATAGCATAACCACCACCGGTAGGTATATCAGATTTATATCATTGAATACTATCTGGAGTATTACTAGTTGATACTATAAAGGTAACAGAATCTCCGAGCTTAATTGTTTTATCAACTGGATTTGTATTAATGTTTATAGTATTACTATAGTTACTATAGTTACTATAATTACTATAATTACTATAAATACTATAGCCCTTATTATAGAAGTTACCATAAGCACCATAAATATTTGAATAGGCTGCAATTATTTCATCATTAGTCACTAAAGTAGCAGAATTAACTAGTGTAGTTTCTATATCCTCTTGGATCACTTCTGCTTGTGCTATATCATTAATATTTATATCTTGTAATAATCAATTAGATAAAGGTTTACTCATGAGACCTCCTTGTTACAGTACCATAGAAGAAGTCTTTAAACAAAATATTATCTTGAGCAGAGTCAAAATATTCAATAAATTCATTTATTTTCTTAAAAAATATTTGTTGCCATCTACAGTAGCTAAATGGAACAGTTAATAAATTATTTGTAATAATATAATTACTAACAATGGAACTGCCATCACAAATATTATTTAATAGACATTTCTTACAAGATAGTTTGTCGGAACTTACTGTTTTTTCTGATAGTTGTTCAAATAAATAACCTATTTTGTTACTATCTATACTTTCCACTGTACCAACATAAAATATATTATTTTCTGCAACATCAAAAGGAATCTGATCATTTGTATATAAATTACCAAGACAATCAGCAACGATAAAATCATTAAAGCCACAACCAGTCTTTTTTGTTAAATTACATAATGGAAGAGTCCTACAAAGATTGTGTATTTCACTATAATCACAAAGTATTCTTTGTTTAAAAACAATTCCGTAATTTAAAAGAATATCTGGTACAGTATAATCATCAAGTTTCTCTTTATAATATGTATTTAATAAGTCAAGCTGCTGTTCTAAAATATCAAAATTCTCATCAGTTCAGATACTATATAAGTCTTGTTTAATTTCTATCTTTGAAAAACCAAGCTCATTTATATATAAAATAGAATTATATAAATAATTAATATTTTCTGGATTAATTATAACGTCAATAAAAGTTTCTGGTAAATATTTAGTTATTAATTTTAGACCAGATTCATATGGAAAAGCTTGTTCAGGCTGAATATTTTCATTAAAAATAACTTTTAAATAAACTTGATTATCAAATATAAATTTAAGAATATCCTCGGTTAAATTTTTACCAGTTAATTGTAATGTAATTTTGGTTTGCGTATTATTTTCCTTATCCTTATTTCTAATATATGTAATACAAGATTTTGTTGTCTTTTCAAAATGGGCTAAATCTTCATCTCCTGCAAAATATATAACAGAATTAATACTATCTTCTTGGGCATTATTATATACATAATCAATAAGCTTATATGCAGTTTTTAAAGCCATATACTTTTTAGTATTAATTACTTCATTAGTATATTTACTGCTAAGCTTATTTTTATTGGTAATAAATAATTCGATTTTAGTTATTTTAGGAATAGTCATTAACTATACTCCTTTATTAATAAGAAGCCGATAAAGCAGTAGAAATCTCATTCTGAACATATGTAGCTACCGCTGATACTGTTGGAAAATCTGTGGCAGCTGTTTGTGAAGAAGCATTTATTGTAGATGCTTTATTAGAATTAAGCTCTAATACAGATGAAACAACACTGCCTCAGCCAGAAGAGGTAACTTCAATTTGGGAAATAGTATTTCCGTAAGTCCTACTAAAAATATAACTATTTGTTCCGGTACCGGTATAAAAATATAAAGTATTGCCAGATTTATAAACAGGAATTTTACTGCTGCTTAAAGCTGTTGTTATATCTCCATAAGTGGTTGATGAAGTACATCATAAAATAGAATCAGAGGCAGTAAATGTTATTGTGGTAGATGTCTCAGGATCAACTGTTTTATCAAGCTTTGTTAATGTTAAAGTGCTGCCACTTACAGAAGCATCACTTAAATAAACCCCACCAACAGAAGGAACTGCTGTAACTATATCAATATTATCTGCACAATACTTTCCAGCTGTAGCTAGTGTTGTTGTTTTATTTTCATTAATATTTATTTGTATATTAGGCATAAGAAATAATACTCCTTATATTTGTGTTATTCTAATTCTGTTATAACATCATTGCATGTTTCACTATAAGCAATTTCTGTTCCTGTAACATCTCAAAGTGACCATTCGTCTACATTTCAAAAGATTCAACCAAGTCCTAATGTTGGCTCATAAGTTTCAAAATGTAATCGTGTTCCAACTATACCTTGTACCATACTTGCTTTATGATTTTCTATTGAATCTGCAAATGGAAGAATAAGTCTAATTATATTATTTGTCATAATTACCATATGACTATACATTTTAACTGATGGTGTATTAGCTTTTACAAGACTACCCTGAGAATCAAAACCTATAACTGTAGTTGGTGTTCCATCAGTAATAGATGATGTAGTTAATTCTGGTTGTACACCACGCCAGCCGCTTTCATGTGTATGTGACCAGAAAGTATATTCTCACCTATAAGGATAGATATTACTGCTTGTTCCAATTAAATGTATTGCTTTTGTAGCTACACCATTTTGTTTTGGACCGGCTAAAATTTCAACAACTACATCAAAATTACTGAGACCTGCTGGCTTGTCTTTAAAAGATGCACCACCAAAATATCCCATACCGATTGTTGCTGTATCATCTGTATCTATATGTTTACAAAAATCTATTGTCTTAGTTGTGGAAGTAGTATAGCTTGCTCAATCAGCCGGAAAAGCCTGATAGGTAGTAATTTCAATATTACCTTCTCCCTGTAAATCCTGACCATTAATAGTTTTTAACTGAATAGCGCTGCCTCCGCCACCTTCAATTAAAGAAGTAATATTATTTAAATATCAATCTAATTTATCTTCAGTTGTAGGTGTACCAGAGCCACCAAGGGCAGATGCAATATTTTTTAAATGATCATCTAATCTATCTTTACTCATTATATTGAAACTCCTTTATAAGATCTCGTATAATTTAGCATATCAGATAGATATAAAAATAGGTATCTAAAATAGATACCCATTTAGATTTATTTTGACTGTTCTACTGCTTGGCCACAATGTGGACAAAATGAAAATGCAGGCGATAATATCTGATCACAAACAGGGCATTGAAATTGCCATAAATAATTAGGATCTGGTATTACTTTTCGTGGCTTTGGAATCTGCTTATTTAATAATTCTATAGCATAATCATATGCAGCATTAACACCTGCAAAATCTACATAATTATCATTAAACTCTCACTGCTGTTGTTGTAGATTTAAAATAGCCTGCTCAATAGATATTTCTTTAGTATCTCTCTCTAATTCAAATATTTCATATGTCATATATAACTACCTCTTTCGTATTACTTCAAACATATCTTTTATATTATCTTTAATAGGATATCTTTCTGTAGACGTTGAAGATACTGCAAATTCCTCTTCTACACAATTTACATACATAGTTGCAAAACCATCATTGCCCATAAAGAATTCGTCATACTCCTCATCTGTGAGAATACGCTTTGGATCAAGCTGCTTAATTGCAAGATTATCAAAACTTACTACATCAAACCAAGAAGTAACCTGTCCAAGATTATCCTTAAGATCCTGAATTTTCTGATCAATAATTTTTGAATCTTTACTATATAGACTCTCGCCTCTTCTAAATTGCTTATAACCAAGAAGAAGAATTTTAAGACCACGATCTGCGAGATACTGTAAGTCTCTAATAGATGCCAATCCAGCAATTACATGAATAACAGCATTAGGAAACTGCTTAACTAAATCAAGAAACTTCTCGTCTCTGGCATTAGTTAATGAAATACCCAGGCCATAAATAAGTTTGCTATCTACAAGAAATTTAACCAGCTCATAATCTCTCATAAAATGAACCTGATTAATTGTCATAGAGGGAATAAGTCTAAGCGACTTGCATTTATCCAAAAAAGAAACGAGATCAGGATGAGCAAGAGGATTACCACCGCCAATAGCAAGTTCTGTATAAGGATGGAGTGTCTCTATAAACTTAAGATTCATAATATCGCCATGCTTACCATCAGGTATAGAATCCTCATGACATTGTTTACAGCCCATATCACACATGTTAGTAATTTTAATATCCATTGATTCAGGCATGTCTGGTCTAAAAAAGTTAAGATTATTTGCTCTTACCTTTGTACCATCTTCAAATATAATTACCTTATAATTACCATTCTTATATGATCCGATAACTTTCATTAACAGCCTCCAAAAATTATTCTATATTAATATACAATAAAAAATAGAAGAACACACTAATATGTTCTTCTATTTTTTAAAATTATTATTTATATTATTTATTAATTAAGTGCATTTAACTTATCTGCTATAATTTGCATGCTTGTTGTGTCATTCGTAACGGTCTTTAATGCTGCTTTTATTTCATCTTGTGAATAGGATAAAGCTTTAGCAAGTTCTTTAGCGATAGTATTTTTTCTTAATACTAGTGCTACAATAATACCAATAAAAATATCGGTATCCGTCTTAAATATAGACAAATCAAATTCAGACAAATCAAATTCAGTAGATGCTTCTTTAATATCTTTATAGTAAGGAAAATTAATATAAAAGTCGGGATTTAAACAAACAGTATGTCGTGCAGTATGTAAAGAATCATACCCACTTAATTTAAGTAATACATGTAAACTATTAGCTATAATTTTACAAGAGGTTGGCTGATCAGACTCTATAGGCAATTTTACATTAGCAGGTAATACAACTTGTTTTAAATTTATGCACCCATCAAGACAGTTAAGATAAATTTTGTATAAGCAATTAGGAAATATTAAAGTAGATAACTTCGAACAACCACTAAAAGCATTATTTTCAATGTCTCCGATCTGGGTATTAAAAAAATCTAGGGTAGTTAAACTCTTACAATTTCTAAATGCTGCCGAGTCAATAGCATGAAGATTATCTGGAATATTTATGTTTATTAAACTGTGGCAATCTTGAAACATGGCATATACTATATTGTAGAACTTTTTAGGTAAAACTACATCGGTTAAAGATGTACAACCATCAAAAGTATGATAGCCAACCTCTTTAACACTATCTGGAATAGTTATTTTATATAAACTGGTACACCGCATAAATGCACTATGATGAATAGAAAAAAGCTTATCAGACATATTTACAGTTTTTAAATTTTTACAATCACAGAAAGCTAAAGGTTCTATACTTTTAACAGTATTAGGTATAGTAACATTTTCTATAAAAGCATTACCTCTAAAGGCGTCCCTTCCAATTTCAGTAATACCATTAGGAATAACTACATTAGCATTTGTACCAGCATATTTTACTAAAGTACAAAAATATCCGTCATCATCAACTTCAAACTCTGGCGGGTATTCATAATTTTCTATTAATCTATCTGTATAGTTCATAAAATTAACTCCCTTTATAGAGCAGTAATTTAATTATATAATTAATCTTCATATATATTATTTACAATTTTCATTATAATCAATTAGACGCTCAATTTCAACTAAGTGCCAATCTAATCTATCAGCTGTATCAACTGGAACAGGAGTATCCCCGCCTAATGCGGATTCAATATTTATTAATCTATCATTTAATTTATCTACACCCATAAAAATATCTCCTCTATATAATATTTTTCAGTTTGTATAATTATATATCATATAATTTAGCAGATACTATAAAAAAGAAATGTCACATATTTTATGCGACATTTCAGTTGTAATTATTATATTACATATAATTATCCATCATATCCATATAATCCAAAAGCATGAATTATTTCACCACTTTTTGTTTCATATGTTTCATCATAACTTTCAAGATATTCTGAATCAAAGTATTCATCTGCTGTTTGAAAATAGTCATATCTATCATATGCATATCCAAATTCATTTTCTGCAAGAGTTTCATTAAATAGTTTATCTATTTCATCAACTGGATAAAATTGATTTTCTTTAAATTCTGGAATATTATACTTGTCTCTAGCTTCTTGCGCAAAATAACCTTCCCAAATACATAGATATGTTTTTCCTTGTAACCACAGCTTATATTCATCATCTGAACACATTACTAAACTATGAGTACTTGAACTATTTGTTTCAAAAGTATGTGGTCTAATTTGTATCATTTTTTGTATTTCCTTTCTTTATTACATACATTCCATATTTTTCATCACATAAATAACTTATATCAAATCTTTTTATTATATCTGAAATATCACAATCACCAGCTATATTACCATTTGTATAATTTAAATGTGTAATGAAAACTGAACATTTAATATCAGATTTTATTTTCCAAGCATTATGAAAATCTTCAAATATTCGCCATTCAAAATCTTTTAAAGAAAATAATCCATATCTAATAGATTCCTGATAATCATTATAGACATTTGTCTTATCTTCAATATCAGGATTGATCTCTGATTTAGCGCATTCAGTAAGAAATTTGCCGGCACCATGTCGAGTAAAGTATGATCGAGTTATATAACAAATTTCTACATCACAATCTAAATCTTTTATCCTTTGCATTGGAATATTAGAAGTAGTGCTACTTGCAGTTACATTTGGATACTCCTCTACATTATTTTCATCTAATGCAATACCTTGCCCGCCTTCAAATATAATAGTATCATATTCAGAAGCTATTTCATTAAACTCCTTAAATTTCATAAGAGAAATCATTCTTTTAAAATCTAATATGAAATTAAGCTTGAGTGTCTCAGATTCAAAAAGCTTTTTATATTCTTCAGGAATATCTTCATATGATATATTATATTCTGTAGCCAATCTATCAATAGCATAGCAAGCTGCATTTGCAAAATAGAGCCAAAGTCCTTTATCACTCATTAGAGCTAAATCAGACAGTGGACGATTATACCATTCATCTTTATATCTCTGAGTAGTTTCCCAAATACCCCAGCCGCATGATCCATGTCTATTTTCACCCCTAACTGTTTCTACTATCTGATTAACAAAAACATCATAAGGAGTAGATACTCTGCATTCAGGGGATACGTAGCATTGAGGCAGGGTATCAATAATAGCTTTCAACTCATCATACTCTTGGCAAAACATTATTGGGTTTAGAATAAAATTTTGGTCAAAGTATGTATTAGCACCATTAAATGTACCGCTACCAAAATGATGAAATACATGTCGCGTACCATCTATTAGCTCAACTGTGTGACCTCTTTGACAGCCACCATTAAATAATACATTTAAGCATTTATGACTAAATGAAGAAAAATAGTTTGTAGCTAATCCTTTTCCTTCGTCGCCATAGTTAGCGCCAATAATAACTTTGACCTTCTTTTTATCCATATATTACCACGCAATTCCTTCCGATGGATTCTCAATTACATTTGCACTTGCCGAAGTAGACTTTGAAATAATATCTACAATAACATTTGCAATGTTATCGAGAGTTACTACACGCAGATGATCTTCATCAAAATATTTACCAAAAGATTTATGAAGTTCTCTCTTATGCCACTCATAGCTACTATCCTCATCTTTTACAGCCAGATGATATACATCGAATTTTTCAGTTACTTCTTTATATAAAGCAGAAGTTTCAATATCTGCTTCCAGGTTATCACCAGTAACATGAGCCAATCTTTTCTTTGGTAAATAAGGATTCAAAGGCTCATCACCCATTGTAATAATAATACCCTTCTGACCACGTTTCCAACAATCTAGATCAGTATGTCTTGATCCCATATACCAAGCAGCAGTATATGACTCAAATCCATTACCGCCACCCCCACCTTCAAAATAAACTTTATCAAGCTGAGTAGCAATACGAATATCTGATTCAAACTGTGATATCTGAATGGGTGCAGCATCATAGTCAAGATCACCTATACCCATGATACAAAACTCTACATCAGGAACCTGCTCATAAAGTCTTGTCATTACTTCATTCAGTTTTCTAGCAACTGCAGTAGCAGCTCCGCCCATACTACCGGTAACGTCCAAAGCGAGTATTACCGGGATAGTATTAGGATGCTCTTCTGAATCACAACACTGTCTTACTACTCCATAAGGATTTAGAATATCCTGAAGAAAGTTTGATGAATACAGATCCTGAGTAGAATACTTATTAGCTATTGTAGCATAACCACTACTATCATAAGATATATCTAATCCTCTTGCAGTAGAATAAGAAGCGAAATCTTTAGAAGTCCAAGATCCACCACCCATTATTATTCACCGTCCTTTTCATCATCTACATCTTCAAAAGCATCTTCATCATTATCATCTGTAGTATCAAAATCAAAGTCAAACATGCCATCGAACATATTATTAAAGTTACCGCCGGACATCATCATGAAGGGCAGCATAGCACTCATGCCATTATTAGCAGTGCCGGTATTACCTTTCATCATTTCAGACATCATCATATAAGACATAATCTTATTCATGCCTTTCTTACCCTTAGCAAAATCGTTACCAAACATAGAAACAATCTTACCATAGAAATAAGTATTACCCATAAATACATGACGCTCTGGAAGAATATCTTTTACAGTAGAATCCTCATAATCAATAACCTTAATTGTATCCTTACCTACATCTACAACACACTTTGGCTTACCAGTCACAAGAATAATGTCTCCCTTTTCTACTTTATTAGTGGGAATTATGAAGAAAAATTCCTCACCAATATTAAATACAAAGTTGTTGCAGTTAGTAAGTCTGTTAGTCTTAAGATTATATGTCTTATAACCATTACTTGTCTTTACTGCAAGTCCTCCGCTCATAGAAAGTCTGCACATTCCGGGGGCCACTTTTCCAAACATTCCATTGAACATTTCCATACTTAAAATTTCCTTTCAAATTTATATTATTAATATCTTAATTCCATTTCTCATACCAATCATAATTATTATATTCTTCTTTATAATAAGTATTTAGTTTCTCTTCTGATGTCCAGTCTCTGGTAGCAGAATTAAAATGATCTTCAGTATACGTAGGACAATCTCTAAAAACAAAAATGCGTTCCTCATCATCTGAATTATCATTACCGGTAAACACTAGTCCATAGCATATAAAGTCTAGAAGGGTTTCAGGACTTGCAAATACTGCATTTAAGAAATCACCCAGCTCACTACTATGATCAATATAACCATTATCAAGATAGTATGCATCTGAACCTTCAGAATGCCAGAAAGCAGGCTTATCCATAGTATATCGAATGTCATGAGCATCTAATGCTGCTTTCAATTCATTAAGCTTTTCTTCACGCTCTGATGGCTTAGTATAATAAGCTAGAATAGCAGTATATAAATAATCAGCAGGATCTACTTCCTCAAATTCCCAGCCAAATTCTCCTATACCAAAATGAATAACATTTGGATACTTCTCAGCATGTGTTTTAGGGATGGCAATACTATGAGTACTGGAGCTGTTAGTTTCAAATACACCTTTTCTTATCTGTCTCATTTTAAAAATTCCTTTCCGTAAGACTTATTTGTTTGTATTATAATATACAATAAAAAATAGAAGAACATATTATTATGTTCTTCTATTTTAAAATTATACTTAAAATATATTAATTTTTTAATTCTCACCGCCACCATCAATGGCTCATTTATATTCACCATTATCTATAATAACATCATTACCATATACTCTTGAACTATCATTTCTATTTCTTATAGTACTTGCTCCGCTTTGATTTCAAACAAAGCCTTCTTCATGTGAACATATAAATCTACCATATTCATCATTTTCACAAAATGTATACCAAGACATTCCAACTTCTGCTGTATAAGTATTATAAGATGTACCGTTTGTATTATATACTTTGAAACTAATTGTCTGTGGTGCAACTGTATAACTTATACTATTACTTGCTATACCCCTTCTTATCTTTATTAATTATTTTATAAAATAGAATTTAGTTTATCTATAACAATTTGTATACTTTCTTTATCTGCTACAACTGCTTTTATTGCTTTTTTTATTTCATCCTTAGAATAACCTTGGACTAAAAAGTTTAAAAGTTCTTCATATACAGCTGGTTTTTTTAATATCATTGCTATAAGAGCGGCAATAAAAATGTTTAATTGTGTTTCTAAACCAGTTAAATCAAAATTAGTAATTGCTTTTTTAACTTCTTTATAATAAGGAAAATTATCATAAACGTCTGGATTTAATTTAGCTAAACTAGTATTACTCAAAGTATCAAAGCTAATTAATTTCATAAAAGCAGACCAATTACGAGTTATAATTTTGCAAGCAGTTTTATGAGCAAAGGGTGCTATATTTATAATATTATCTGGTAAATATATTTGTGTTAATTTTTCACAATTATCAATAATATCAGTTCCAGTTTTTTCTAAACAAGCTGGAAATATTAGGGAGGTTAAATTAAAACAATCAGCAAAAGCTAGGTCTTCAATTTTAGTAATATTAGTATTTGAAAGATCTAATTTTGTTAAACTTGTACAATTCATAAATGCAGCACGTTCTATAGAAGTAAGACTATTTGGAATATTTATATTAGATAAATTAATACAATCTTGAAAAGCATTACTACCTATTTTGGTAAGTCCTTTAGGTAAAACTACCTTAGTTAAAGATTCACAATGTGCAAAAACAGCAAACTTTAGTTGAGTAATACTATCTGGAATAATTATTTCAGATAAACTATGACAATGACAAAATGCAGTATCGCCAAGAGATGTTAAACTTTGCGGTAGATTTATAGTTTTTAAATTTATACAGCAATCAAATGCATTATTAACTATACTTTTAACAGTATTAGGTATAGTAATACTTTCTATTTGAGGCTGTCAAGCAAAAGCATATGCACATATACTAGTAATACCCTCTGGAATAATTACATGACTATCTTTACCTTTATATTTATATAAAAAATTTTTATCAATACATTCAAAATCTTTACCATAAGTATAATCATATTCTTCTATTAAGATATCTGTATAATTAGCCTGCATAAAATAACCCTCATTAAAAATTTAATTATTCGTATAATTTAGCATATAAAAAGAGTATCCAAATTGGATACTCTTTTTTAATATATTTAACACCAAGTTCTATGTACTTCCTCAACAGTTTCTAAGCCGTCATAATTATCTATATACCATTCAATGTTATCTGGAACTCTAACTACTTTTAATTGAGCGCATCTACCAGAGGCTTTTTTACTGCCTAAAGTTTTTACGCATTCTATTAATTTCGGATCTGTTCTTATTTCTGGCTCTGGCTCTTTAAAAGCAAAACCATAACCATCCCACTCAAGACCTAAGAAATCATATGCTTCTTTGGAGAGTGAGAATCCGCCGAAGCATCTATTAATAACAACTTTCATTAATCAAACAATTCCTCTATATCTTCTGTTGCCGGAAAGTCTTCATCCCAAGTTACATAATCATTCCAGTAACCACCGTTATCATTATCAATAATAATCATTACACTGTTATTAAAAATAAGATTTTCAATATCTTCACTAGTATAAATATTTTTTGTAAGCCCTTGACTCTGATGATTAATATATCCAATATTACTGTCACTATCTGGTGCCATATCAAATTTAATATTATTAACCTGTGGACATTTATAATAAATTATTTCAAGCAACTTTGCAATCTTAGGCAGCTTAATAAAGTCTTTTATAAACTCATCCCAAGAATCATAATCTCTATCCCAAAGATCACAATTATCTGTAATAAAATAAGATATCTTCTGGAGTGAAGTTTTTAGAAGGTCATCTTCAGCATCTCCAGTACCCCATCCGAATTCACCGAACTGAAGAGTTAATGTTCCGTCTTTATCTACTGGTAGATTATAGTCATATCCTCTATCTTTCTTAGAATACTGTAAACTATGACTAGAACTGCTGTTAGTTTCAAATACACCTTTTCTTATCTGTTTCATTATGACTTTTCCTCTTTGCAGAATTTATTTGTGTACTATAATATACAATGAAAAATTAATTTTAAGATAAAAAAAGATGTTAATTTTTAATTTAATTAACATCTTTTAATTTGGGATCTCCTGTGGGAATCGAACCTCACACTTTGCGCTTAACCCCTCTAATGGGGCCGTCCTACCATTGGACAAAGGAGATCATATATTGGTTCTCGCTATGAGGTTTGAACTCATGACCTTACGATTAAAAGCCATATGCTCTATCAACTGAGCTAAGCGAGAATATTTTTTAAAAATGTGCCTTTCGCATTAAGATTTCCTATACTCATATAGTACTTTCACATCTCCGTAGAGTATCTGTCTTTCACTGGCCTCCGTAGAGTTGCCAGAGGGCATTAACTATTCATTAACTATTCAATTTGCATATCCATTTGCGTGGTCTAGATATGCTCCCACTGTTTGACAACCGAATCGAACGGTACTTTAACCACGCCACACTATACCAACGTAAAATTACAGTGGATCCACATTATCAACTTTTTGATAATGGCTTCTATTATTTAATTGCGATGGTGGAGGTGGGGTCTCACCGGAGTCTGCTCATACATAAGTGACGTCTCACTTCTCTCCCCTACTTTTTCTGGAGACTGTCATCATCAGGACATTACCTACTTACTTTTTCTCCAGCCAGACCTGGATATATGCCTTTCACATAAGACTCTTCCTATTTTTGAAGGGAATAGGCTATTCACCATTCTATGCTCTACTTCGGCCTGCGTATAAAGCTTTGTAGCGTATCAACCTAGATCTTAGTTTTTAGTACTTCAAACTTCGATCACGCTCAAGGAGGTAAGGCTGTTCATTTCACTCCATTTACTACTGCTCCTCTAATAACTCCGCATCTGCAGTTACCGTTTCCTCTCGGCTTCGTAGCACCTTGCATTTATATTATACAATCAAAAAATTAAAATTTAATCAATTTTTTCTTTTCTTTCATTAAGCCACCTATTTAAATAATTTCTTATATGGCTTGTAAGATAATCATTCCAGTTACCATCAAACTTTTCAAATCCGATAGGTACTTCTGCTATTGCAAGATGTTTATCTATTACTACCCAAGGAAAGTTATATAGATTTATTTTTGCACCAATAGGAGCATTGATTTCTGTAGTACCATTTGGTAGATGAATCATAGGACGAACGGCATTATGAGCGACAAAAGCATCTAACTGAATTGTTTTGGCGGGTGTAATTATACTTATAGCCATATCTGTAAGTATCTTTTGACCTGGTGTTCTTGTCCACCAATAAGTATTTATAGACGGAATTACATCTTTGTATTTTTCATATTCATCTACAGAAGGAAGAAAGATTTCATCATCTTTATAGCCGACTGGAGGCTCAGTATCTTTAACAATAATATCTTTATATTCTTCTGTGATATTACCATCTTCATCTATAACGCCAAGCTTAAGTAACTTATTCCAAGCTTCTTCTTTCTTAACTTCTATAGAAGGATGACCAATATTAACAGTCGATTTATTTCGAGTACTATCTATAAATGTATTAATATCTTTAGAATAGTCATTCCACATTTTAGCAGCCATATCTACAGCATCCTCTTCAGATCTATAAATAGAATCTATATCATCTGTTTCTAGATATCCGCATTCAGGACACTTATACTGGAATGTAAAACAACCAGGATATCCTTGACCGTCAGGCTTACCTAAATAGCGGATCAGCAAACTTGGATTACTACCACATATAGGACATGGACCTGGAGTAGGTCTCTTATCTTTTAGTCTTTGCTCACATTTATAAATTTCATATTCTGGATCATATTCTTTAGACATACTTTCGCATCTCCTTATAGCATCTATGATACATTCTTCTTTTAAGTCTATATCATGTTCTTTAGCATATTTTATATCTGCTTAAATTTGTTTTATTATATCTTCCATTTTTTAAATATAACGAAATTGCTTAAGACATATTGGTGTCCACTTATAACCATTTTTAAATACCCTGTTATAAACAAACATTGAAGTTGCTTTATGATTCCATTTACCAAGTCTTAATACTACCCAAGTTTTATTCATTTATTTCTCATTCTCCTTTCCGTCCATCTTCGCTCCGCAATTCTCCCACTGCGCATATTCTCCATCAAGGTCAGCATCTTCAATCACATTATAAAGAGCCTGGAATTTGTGCTCTGCTGTAATAGTAGACTCGTGATTTTCGCCCAACACTGTTCCGTAATGTCTATAGATAGACTCCCAAAGTGCACATTCTCTAAAAAGTAGTTCTTTAATATCTTTCATTGTATTGTTTCTCCTTATTCATTTTCGCTCCGCGGTGTGGGCAGGGTTTCATTTCTTCTGGTATAAACTTATAGTCTTCCATTTTTATATCTCTCTTATCTCTACCTTGATGATTCTCCAAACATCATCTCGATGTTCTGGGTTTCTTTCTTTGATGTTTTCGATAGCTTCTTTGGCATAACGAAGACTATGATATATCTTAACTTTTCTTAACTGCTTGTCAAACATATTGAGTCCACAGTAGTATGTATCATTTTCATTTTTTAAAGCATATCCAGAATCTTGATTTGCCATAATTAGTTCTCCTTGTCTGTTGTTTCTGTTTCCATTAATACTTCCCAAGGTGTAATAGTATATTGTGGTTCTTTTGAACCGTTCCAGAATTCTACGTCACCATTGTCGCTCTGCTGGTTAATATACTCTTCTGCCAGTTCATAAGAAGAACATACTTCAACTACCTCACGACAACCATATTCATAATCTTTAATTGATTCTACCAAATATACTATCATTGTTTTTATTTCTCCTTTTTGTCAACAGACTTTGTTTCTCATTGACAAATATATTATAATATATTTTTATTTATTTATAAATAATATTTTGAGCGAGTTTAAAAAATATTCTATCTCATCATTAAAAGCTGAGGATCTCAACCTTCATCACTATCATCGTCTTCATCTTCTTTATCCCAATCAGGGTTATCTTTCTTATACTGTTCCCACTCCAGATCATCATTAGACATACTAGCATCTACCTCTTCGAAGTCTTCTATATGAACAAGACCTGATTCAAACAGACTTTCTTTAATCTGATACTCATCACCGTCGACCCAAACTATGTATTTAGAATTAGTGAGAAATTCTTCAAGGGATACATTATGTGATCGTAAGAAGTTCTGAAGTATTCCTATACTCTGATGGTCTACATAACCTCTGATTACACCATACCAGCTACGATCCTCATCATCTTTATCTATCAATACAGACTTTAGATCCAACCAGCCACCTTCTGTATACTTAGTAAAGATACTACAAATTTCATCAATCTTATTTTGATCATCATGATAAGATGCCAGAGCATATCTGACTTTATCTTTAAAAGTAGTAAGTGGTTCAAAAGGTGATCTACCGAATTCTATATCATTATCCCATACACAGTAACTACCATCGTCATATAACCAAAGGCCTTTCATGATCTCATCTTTAGTATAAGTGTGACCATTCCTACGGATGGATATACTGTGAGAACTAGAACTATTAGTTTCGAATACTCCTCTTCTAATCTGAAACATATTATTTATCTCCTCTATATATTTTAATTTTTATAAATCCAACTCATTACTTTATTGTAATCAGATTCAGTTAATGTCATATCTGCTGATAAACCAGTATTATCTTTTATAGTCACTTTATAAAAAGCTATTGTGTCGGTAATACTGATCGAGACTGCTGAACGATTCATTATTACTTTTTGTGTCACACCTAGATCTGTGATAACTATAACTTCATCAGCAGTAACTGTTAATATCTTGTGTCTACCTAACAGTGCATCGATTATTGTATTTACCGGAAGAGGTTCTTCAATAGGAGCTTTAGTGGGGGTAGACTCTTCTACCGGATTTGTTGTTTCTATAGATTCATTAATAGCTGTCGATTTACTTGAACATGATACTAGTATTATTGAAGCAGTAAGCATTGTACCTATTAGAATAATACTAACAAGGATTACTATAATTAAATGTGTTATTTTATTCATATAATTAAATATCCTCTTCCTCTATTTTATTTAGATGCTCTGCCCAATCTACATCATATAGATCATCGGCATAAATAAGATTATTATAGTCTTCAATATTGGGAGCTTCTATAAAGAAGCTACCATCATAATAGTCTATCTTACGCATTTTTCTATTTGGATCATACATATGATCAAAAGAGCCATCTTCATATAGTGGAGTTATTGCATGATCACCGGATATAACGGTAACTACGATTCCTCTAAGATTCTTCTCATCTTTAATTTCGTATGAAAACTTCTTGCCATTAAAAGCCATTACATTAACTATCATAATTATCTCCTATCATTTTTATAATAAACATTACCTGCTAATCTTTTGCAGCCTTTTAATGAATAGGTCTCAATAAGTTTTTCATTATATGTATTACCAACTATTTCATATTTAAATTCTTTATTATATTTTTTACATAATGCTTTTGCCAAATCTAAAATTAGAGTTGGTTTCTTTATATTATACAATAGAATGTCACCGGATTTAGCATATTTAATTGCAGCATCAACAATTTCATAAACTTGATCTAATGTTATAAAATATCTTCGCATACGTGGATCTACAATTTTTAGTGGTTCATCTTTCTGAATAGCTGCTTTAAAGATCGGAATAACAGATCCGGTACTTCCATAAATATTACAAAGTCTTAATGTTATAAATTGTGTAGCAGACTTCTTTGCAAAATACTGCAGCAGCTGTTCAGCACAATGTTTAGTGATACCATAAATATTAACTGGATCTACAGCTTTATCCGTGGAAAAGAAAATACATGTACCAACATTATATTTATCACAAAGATAAAATATATTATAAGTTCCAGTTATATTAGTATCAAATGTAGATAGCGGACATCTTTCTGCTCTATCTATATATTTCTGTGCAGCGCAATGAATTACCAGATCTATCTGATTACCTTCAAAGACTCTTTCCAACGCTGGTAAATTACGTATATCTTTAGGCAGATCATACTTAAGAACTGTATTAGATTCATTACTAAACTTATTAACTAAATACTTTCCAATGTATCCGGAACTTCCCGTAATTAAAATAGTCATTATATTAACCTCATTATAAAAAACTTTAATATAATAATACAATAAAAAAGAGCCTAATATTTCAAGGCTCTTTAAAAAATTATTTATGTTTATATATGAACACTCCTAAAATAATTATTATTAAAGCAATCAATATTGGCCAGATATAAGAAAGTATTTCTATTATTATATTCATCTCATTTTCTTTGACCTCTTCTTAACACAATAAATTATATCTATAATCAAAATAATCAAGGATGCCAATAGAATCCAATGAAAGTTATTAAAGCACCAATTTAAGATGTCCATCCATATCTGAGTTGGTGTGTCCATATATAACATTTCAATCACCTCTCTTTAATACATTAAACCAGATGCAATTATTACAACACAAATCATTATACCAATACTGCAAATTACTTTAATAATATCGGCAATGACGGGATGGTTATCTTCAAAGTCGTCAAGTTTCTTTGTGAATGCCTGAAATTTTGTCATTGGTATTTACCTCGTTTCTTTTCTGTTTGTAAGTTATTTTTAACTTACAAATATATTATAACAAAAAGCCGTTAATTTGTAAACGGCTTTTTGAGCAAGTTTTTAAGTTAATTATAAAAACAAAAATATATTTCTGCCAAAGGATCTTTCTCCAACAATTCTTTAGCGGCTCTAAAATAATCTAGCGTCTGCTGCCACTTCTGTTTAGCATGCCAAACACCACACATATTATAATCATCTCTATCATCAGATATGTCATAACCATCATCATCGAATGCATGTGTAGCTAGAATTCTAGTTGCTTCTTTTATTATAGTATTAATTTCGTCATGTGTAATCCGGATGTCATCACACGAATTACCAGTTCCACTAATAGTGTCAAATATTAGATCTAACTGATCGTGTGCGTTTCTCCAGTAACCCAATTCTATATTATGCGATTCATCTTCCATTGGAACTATTCCAAAGATTCCACTGCAAACTCCAGTCTGATCTGTTGGAGCCATCTGATCCGATTTAGCTCTGAGCCACATATCCAAACCCATATTAATTCTCCTTTTAAAATATATTAGTTGTATTAACTGTACTAGTAATCTTCTGTTCTTTGCATCGGCGTGGATGATCCTGCTCGTATTTGTTAATGACCCACTCAGCTTTAGTGTAACCAGTAGCTGCGGCAATATCCAGTAACGTAGATCTGATTTCATGATCTGCACTGTAACTATTTATAGCAGACTCAAATAAATTAATAGCAGCTCTATTTAAATAGGATATGCCTTTTGGTTTTGCATAAACTGATTCAACCCAACTTTCGTATTTAGATCGTAACACTGGATCCTTTTCACTAATCAGTGATTTCATCGTAACAATCTGACCGGCTTTTTTACGTGCGGAAGCTTGAGCTTTATTTTCACCAATTAGTTTTTTCCATTTCGTATTCGGAACTATTGTGTCATCGATCAGGAATTCTATCATCTTCTGCTGGTCTACCACTAATTTATTCTGATCAGACTCATCCTGCTGCAGTACGCCGATGTTCGACAACACGTTATCGCATTGAAGCTGCTCTTCTTTAGTGAGAGTGGTTCTATCTTCTATGTAGTTTCGATCCACCATAAATAATCCGGTTTCAGTATCGAAAGCTTTCTTCTTAATTACCTTATACATAATTGAGGAGATTTCACTCCAATAAACTGCAACTTGTAAAGAAGTTAATTTGGCAAGTCTAATATTAAAAGTTCTATAAGCGTCCTGACTTGTTACATCTATATATGGCATAAATTATAATTCCTCCAATTATATATAATTACATTTTATATATACAATACCCGAAGACCTAATTTAATAAGCCTCCGGGTATTTTAGAAAGAGAGTATATGAAAAATATTTAAACTGTTGCTGCTACATATTTCTTGAGATCTGCCAAAGCATTCTCAACTATTTTGTATTTCTTCTGTGAGTTAGCTTTCTGAAGAGTATTGAATGCTGCCTCAAAAGCTTTGGTAGAAACATGATACTCATTCATAAAATATGTGGCATATTCGGCATCTAACTCACGAAGTTCTTTGACCAACTTGTATGGCCAAAATGTAGACATGTGTCTAGTGTAGCTAACCTTCTCGCCATCAAGATTTGTGGTTCTGATAACTTTCTTTTCATGCTTATAGCAATCTTTGTAAGCAATGTTATCAAAGATAATTGCTTCAAGCAATTTATTCTCATAGATGAAATCCTGAATCAGACATCTAACTTTATCATCGGTATCTTCGGGTGCAGCATAACCTTCATCATCTGCTACTCTATCACCAATAGTTAATCCAGACTCGTCATCAAGCTCTTCATCCAAACTACAGGTAGAAAGTTTACCTTTATTCTTGAGAAGATTAGACTCATAGTAAGCTTGTGCTACAAACCTAGTTGCCAAGATTTGGTTAATTACCTGCTGTGCAGATAACTTAGAATCCTTCTGCCAAGCTCTAGCGTCCGGAGCACAAGCCTGAATAATTGCGCCAGTCAGCCAATCAAAATAATCAGTATAACTAAGTTGCAGAGTTCTGTTCTCAGCATACATCTTTGAAATCTTAAACCAGAATCTAAGAATCAAAGCACTGAAATAAATATCACGAGTGTAATCATCTTGATTATCTGTGGCTTCACAATATTTATTTGCGAGTTCGTCTATGGAAACTTTTTCATAAGGAGTGCCAAGCATTTTGGCACTCGCTTTCAAATCTCTATAAACCTCTTCAAGTTCGTTCATAAATTTAATCACCCTCCATGATTAACTTATTATTTAAAGAAATGATAACTTACCTTTGAAGTAAATCTATCTGTCTTCTTTGCGACTCTCTTCTGAACAAGTTCTTCAACTGTTACTTCACCAATCCAAACTTTTCTTGCCTCTGCAGCATTAAGTCTAATCAGCTTCTCAGCCTTATTATCAGAAGTTGGTCTCTCAAAAATATAATAGTAAGTCTGATGCCCCGGAAATGCTGTACGCTTTCTTGTGCCCTTATAAAATGCACCGTTTATATAAGCGATTCCAACATGTGTGCAAGTCCAATTACCAGATTTCATTCCAAGATATTTGCTTGTTCTCATTTTAAAACACACTCCTTAATTATTTGTTTTTGTATTTATATTATAGCACAACATTAATTATTTGTAAATAGTTTTTTGAGTTAAATTATAGAATGTTTTGAAAAAATTGTATCAACATTTTCTGTATATCCATCAACTTCAATAACTGACTCTACTCGAATCTCGACATACTTTGTAACCAGTGAAATTTCATAATCATCTCGCACATCGATTTCCCGATCAATAATCTGATCCAGCAAATCATCTGCAAAGTTAATAGCGGCCTTTCTTTCACTGAATGTTTCAACCAGTGTGTTGTCTTCAGTCACGTTATCGTCTTCATCGTAACCGAGAATCCAGACTTCGTACATCAAGTCTTCATTAGTATCAGAATCATCTATATCATCAAGATCATAATCTTCAATATCATAATCATCCATTGATGATGCTCTTCCATATTCTCTATCCATAATTAAATATTATTCTCCTCTCCGATAGCTGTAGCTAAAATTTTCAGTTGTGAAACTCCAAATTCATCTGTCCAGTCGCCTTGCCAGTAATACCAAATGCCATCCATAAAAATATAATTAAAGTTTTCATCCAAAGGACCATCCTTGCTAAAGTCTTCAATAGAAGCAAACTCTTTAGCAGGGCAGTCCTCGCCTCTATCTCTATAGGAAACACAAGCTTCAGTTCCTACCTGATTCGGGATTTCCCAACCTCTTGGATCAGATACCGGATTCTTACCAAGAGAAGAAAGATCACCAAGGTCCATAAGTTTGTCTAGATTACTTCCATTATAATATTTGGAAAGAATCTGTCCGTTATATTCCAAATAACCATCCCAATGACAATAGATACTTCTTACTAGTCCATCGGGTCTTACATATGTAATTCTACTTGTAGTTGACATTTTAAATTACCTCCTCTTGCCAAGTCTCTGGGTGTCTCTCGATGTCATAGAGATCATACTCTTCGGCATAATATCCACGGTCAAGATATTTTGATATCTCTTCAAAGATTGCTGAATAACTGTTACCTGAACAGATTCTAACCGTTCTTGCACCACCCTTATAATTAATAACAAGATATTCTTTTGTATAATCTATATAATTCAAATTCTTGAAAATTCGATATTGAATACTTGTCACATTAGCCTGAACTTTTGTAACTGCATTACTTATCTCATTTACAAACTGTACTTTCTTTTTTAAGCTGTCTGTCATTTTAATTTCCTCTCTTTCTATTTACCAAGTTTTACGGCCTGTCTTTTGATACTCTTCAGACATTGCCAAATACATTTTAATTCTTTTTTGTAATGCTTTCTTTTCTTTAATATGATTTATTATAAACATTATGCCCTCAACAATTCCATCAAGAATGCACATTGACATAATAAATCCAAACATTACAATTGCAAGTTCCATTTTTCTTTCCTTTCTTTACAAGCTCTTTTGTTCTCAGCTTGTATATATATTATATCATAAAAATGGAATTTTGTAAATAGTATTTTGAGCAAATTTAAAAATATTTTATTTTCTTTTTTTAGGTTTCGCCGGCTTCTTATAAAGACTCCTAAGCTGCTTTGCAGTATATTTCATTTTTAGTCTCCTTTCATTAATACCACATACAATAATAAACTTTTGCATCCGGATCTTCAACCATAATTTGTTTGGCTTCACTAAGCATGTTAATTAGATGTCGCCACTTAGTCTCGGAGTTTACAGTTGGATACACAGATCCGGTAAGGTCATATCCATCTTCACTAAACTGGTGCGTAAGTAATGTTACCGATGCATCTTCTAGAATGTCATCTATCTCAGATTTAGTGAGCGGCCAGTTAACGCAAACGCCTGTCACATCAGAATCCGATCGATTCTGAAAGCTTTCACAGTGAGAAGTGATTACATCATCTTGGTCGTATGCGTATTTTAAGCAGCCAATTTCTTGCATTCCTTCGCTATCTGGAATTGTACCTAGGAATTCAGAAACCTCGAATGTGGGCTCTGTAGACACGTCTGTGCGTGTTCTAACTCTAATCCAACTTTCCATTTAATCTTCCTCACTTACATGATGCCATATACCATATTCATTTTCTAGCCAACCAGGATTTTCTTTTAGCCATTCCTGCAGAGCAGCAGCTGCTTCTTTCCGGCTAAGAAAATGTTCATAGTGATTATCTGGAAAACGAAACTCTACCATAACATCTTCGTCTTCATCTACATAACGATATTCACCCCCATAGTCACGATCATACGGGATTTGTACCCACTTAACTATGATCGCAGTCTCTTCTTCATACGTGTGAATATCATTAAAATGATTACTATCGTTTATAGAGTTCTCATGTAACACTTTAATAAATTTAAGTGCCTCATCAAGATTTTCAAAATACATTTCATTTTCTGTCATTTTACTCTCTCCTAACTTTTATTATAATAGGTAAAAAAGATTGCCACACCGTTAATATACAGTAAATATTTTTCAGAAATTTCTTTGGTCAAGCTAATTGCCAAATCATTAAATCTAACGCTATCCAAGAAGATGGCACCAACAGGTACATGGTCTCGGCTATAAAGAGTAATCATCTTAACACCCTGATCTGCCATACCTTTAAACAAAACTGCAAGTTCACTATTCATTGTTTCTCTTGTAAAATGCATCTGTTCGACTGTCTATTAGATCTTCATCTGGTCTTTCATATCCTAGCAATACATGTCTAGTAAATCTGCCAGAGAATAAAGCATAACTGATATATTCATCCATACAATCAAGTGCAATCTTATATTCTTTTTTATAAAAGTCTGCAACTTTATTATATGTTCGATGATCTAACAACAGCTGAAAGTTGTCTACTCCTTTCTCTAATTCCTCTAAATATTTTTTATATGCGACCTTAGATGCCTTCTTAAATATATGTACAACCTTATTGGTAGATTTCCTGATAGTATTAGCTACCAGGAAACCACCAAAGCTTCGTATAAATTCTTGTGCAGAGTGTTCACCCTTTAAGGCATGGTCTATAATTTTTTGGGTGAATTCTGCTGCTTCTTTACTTGCCATTATTCGTCTACCTCACCTAACCCTTTCTCAAAGTTTTCAAGTTTATCTTCAGGAATATGTCTCTTAATTTCTTCAACATCCTGTGCCTTACCAAAAACAAAACCATAATTCTCTACAAGGTCAAAGACAAATGCTGTATTGTTAATTTTATTTTTAGCCATAAGGGTCTGAATCGAAATCGGAATGTTTTCGGGTTTCTTAAAGGAGATTGAGAAACTCGGATTCCATTTCATTGAATTACCACCAGAGGTAGCTCTGGTTGTATCGATAACTCTTTTCTGTGCTTCAGGACCAAATCTCTTAATAAACCAGTCTTCAAGATAATCTGGAATATCAGCCGAAACAGTACCGACATATTTTGTCATCCAACCAAGCGCATAATAAAAGTCGCTATCTGTAGAAGCAGGTTTTTTCTTAATCTCATTAAGAGAATCAATAACTTTTTTCTGCTTTGCTTTAATCTTTTCTTCAAGCTCTCTTGCTTCTTCTTTAGCCTTCTGTTCTGCCTCAAGTTTTTCTCTTGCTTCTCTGAGAATTTTAGCTTCAGCAACCTTAATTTCATTTTTAACAGCTTTAATCTGTTTCAAAATTTCTACTGCCTCAAAGATTTTTTCGCGAAGAGTCTCATCCACAAATCTAATTGAATTTGCTTCAATTGCAACATTGATATAGAACTTTTTTGTCTCTTCTCCGAATTGAATGTTTGTGACAATACCGACAGAAGCGCTTCCTGAGCCGTCAAGGGAAACTTCAGGAGTCTCGAGGATTTTACCAGAACCATATCTGATAGACTGTACTTCTTTATTAAGAAGCAATTCTTTTATCTCGGCAATGACTTCTTCAAGAATGCTCTCATAGTTCTCAACATTGATATCCTTGTAAGTTTTCATTTTTGTTTACCTCTCTTTTTTATCTTTGCAAGTCATTTTTAACTTACATATATATTATAACATAAAAAGCCGTTTTTGTAAACGGCTTTTTGAGCGAATTTTTAAATTATTTTTTATTTATTATAATATAAATAATTATAATAATAATTTAATGCTAGTCTAACTGCTTCCTCTTCCCACTCGTGCTTAAATTTATATTCTTCTTCACCTTCATCATAAACCATTTCAATATCAAGAACTTCAGCCATCTGTCTTCTATCGTGCCCTAAATCATCAAAATCAAATAAGCAATGACCGGTTTTCTGTTCTGCCTCAACAAGTTCTTTTACTTTATTTATTATCTCATTATACATTTTTTGTTTACCTCTCTTTTTTATCTTTGTAAGTCATTTTTAACTTACATATATATTATAACATAAAAAGCCGTTTTTGTAAACGGCTTTTTGAGCGAATTTTTAAATTAAATAACACCAATCTTTTGACCAAGTCCAAGTGCTCTGAATAGCTCGTTTAGGATCTGGTTTTAGTAATCCAACTAAAACCCTATCTTCTTGGTCCTCTATTACAAAATATAATGTATTTGGGTCTTCTCCCGGGTTCAACCACTCAGGTTTTACTTTTACTATTTTATGCGTCCAATCTCCCATTTTAAATACAACCTCCACAACAACCATAAGGTACTTCACAGTTTACTACTTCTGTTATCTCATCAATGTAAGGTTTAAGTTCATCTGGCAAAAATATATCACTGATTTCCCATTCTCCCTGTACTACATCAAAGGAGCACTCTTCTGGATCAAACCAAACACTTCCACCGGAGACAAGGACATTTTTAAGTTCATAGACTTTTCCTTTAACTTCTATAACTAATGTTCCATAGCAAAGACAAGGATAGTCGCCATCATATGAAATAAACTTTACATTACTTTCCATAAATTACCACACCTCCTGGCTCAAGTAATTCTTCTATTCTCTTAACTATATCTTCCGGAATAACTCTAGTCAACCAGCCACAACCATATTTATAGGGTTTACCATTTGCTTCATCCCAGAGAAGACCAATAGATTCAAGATAGTCACAGTCTTTTTTATAGTCATAAAGAATAATTGTATCAGGTTTCTCTGCTTTTAGCTGCTCATGCCACGCCTCAAGAGCTTCTTCCTGCTTTTCAGTGCCAGCATGCATAGTATTAAGATGCCACTTTTTCCAGAGATCATAAATTTCTTTGAACAGTGGAGTCTTAATGTACTTTGCAATTTCGTCAAGATTCTGACCGGCGGAATAAACAGAAGTACGTTTAGGATTCCAGATGTCACCACAAGCAGTAAATTCAAGCTCACCGGTCTTTCTAGTTCTAAGCTCAACCTCAACTGTTACTGGGCAATTCTTTCTGCCAGAATTATTATAATCAATCTTACCGAATTCAAAAGTCTTTTTCATTTTTTATCTTCTCCTTATTTAACTTCTTCTATTTGATACCAAACTGTATAGAGTCCTTTATATGCTGCTTGAAGACTTTTCTTCTCTTGTCTTGCTATTTCAAGGGTCTTGGTTTTGGTTTCATAAACCAGCATGTCTTCAAGTCTGTTTTGCATACCAAGACAATCACCCCACCAAGTAATCTGAAAACGTTTTTTCATTTTTATTTCCTCCTTTTATGTACTCATTTTTAAGTACATATATATTATATTACAAAAAAGACCATTTGTAAATGGTCTTTTAAGCAAATTTTTATTTATTTTTTAAATCATAATCAAGCATTTCATCAATGTAGTCATGAATGATTTCTTTCAGCATATTCTCATCATCATAAGGATAGGTACAACCACTCGAACCATCGTTTGAAATATATACTACATCTCTACCAAAGTCATCCTGATAAATCTCAATCTCAACATTATAACAAGTTTCTACCATTTCTATATCCTCCTTAAAGTCCCACTGACCTCAACAGTCTCTTACCTTTCGACGTGATCTTATACCAAGACCGCAGCGGAATTCTAGTAACATGTTTCTTACCTTTAGAATCTGTCCAAGTATATTCTTTGCAAAACTTTTTTTGTGTGTACTTCTTAACATATCCAAGTTCCCAGAGTCGATGCATCTCATGAGTCAGCGGATTCTTAACACCCGGATAGATCTCTCTAAGGCTTGCATAAGTTCTGCACCTACTCAAAGACTGAATATACTTTCTATCTTTAGTCGGCTTTGCGCAAGTAAACTTTGCGCCCCACGGAAAATGATCATTGAACTCAATCTCAATAAATTTGTTAAACATGTTTCCTAATCCTTTCTTTCTTAAAACTCTTCAAGACTGGCTCTCTTATTTCTCTTAAATGAACCTTTACCTTTTTTAGGAGTGAAGGTTTGGGAATGGAAGGCGAGCTGAGCCTGAAGAAGGTTTTTGTTTGGTACATTGAATGATTTTGTAATTTCTTTTGTTTTCTTTTTTGTTCTGTCAATAATTGTGATTGTTTGTTTCATAGCTCAGCTCACCTCGTTTTTTTATTTACATATATATTATAACATATTTTATTATGCTTGTAAATGGTTTTTTGAGCAAATTTAAAATTTTTATTTATCAGTTCTATAATCAAGATAAACCGGAAATCTCAATGAAATTCTGCCATCCTGATTTCTAGTCTCTTCGAAATACTGAACAACAATCGTACGTCCGAGCCATTCATTCTGGTTCTGCCAGATTTCGTCTCTAAGTTCATCAGAGAAACCGCTGCCGACTTTCACCTGATTACCTTTGTAGTCAACAATCAGTGCACCTAATCTACCAGCGTGTCTGTTGGTTCCTTCTTCGAAACCGATGACAGTGAGGTCAAGGTCATTCATTAGCTTAACTTTCAGCAGGTCATTGCTTCTCCTGAACTTATAGTAAGCATCTCCGACATTGAGCATGATTCCTTCATCTCCATTAGCAATCGCTTTATTAAGATACTCAGTAATCTTGCTTGTGTCTTTACCATAATAAAGAAGAGGAAGAAGTTCAAAATAAGTTAATCTATCACTGCCATCAGAATTTCTGAGTAACTTCATGGCATTTACTCTTCTTGAGCAATAAGGAATACAAGAATACTGTTTCTTAAAATCTGAAATCGGCAACATATCGAAAACTAACATTTTAAGTCCATGCTTGATTCCATCTTTTCTCGAAATTTTCATAGTTTCCTTATACTGCTCTTTACTTACTAAAGAACCTTTATCAAGGAGCGTTAATTCACCGTCGAGCATGAAATTATCTTCGGGAATGCCGGCAAGCTCTGTTTCGAGGTCAATAAGGCCTTCATATTTCTGTCCGGCTCTTGTAAAGAAGGAAACAACACCATTTTCTTTGAGTGCTATGATCCTACCACCATCAATCTTTGTAGTAATAGCAAATTCTTTGCCCTCAATGACTGAAGGATTATCAAAATACTTGTTTGCAAGCGCTACATTGAATTCTGGAATGAGACCAGGCATAACATGGTTAATTGTTTTAGCATCCATGCCAAGATTAAGATTCTTTGTGACTATCGCTCTAAGAAGAGGACGAAGATCATCAGGAGTTCTGTTCATTACTGCATGAACGCGAGCAATATCTTCATCTCTTCCGGTGTTGTGCTCTTTAAGATACTCAAAAATATCACCGTCGAAGAGAACAGGAGCTGTTGTCTTTGTAATCTTCTTATCTGAAATGCCGGTAACAATATACGGATTAAAAACAAAGTCTAAAAAATACTTTACATCTTCATTATCTCTGTAATTATTCCAAAGAACTGCTGTCTTTCTAATTCTGCTATTGTCTTCAAGAATTTCATCAACGAATTTTTTAAATACTCTTAAGTCTCTCATTTCATTTGCCTCTCTTTCTTGTAAGCTTTATTTAACTTACAAGCTGATTATAACATAAAAAGCCGTTTTTGTAAACGGCTTTTTGAGCGAATTTCAAAAATTTTTAATAAGACTCCATAAATGTAAGAGTTGTATCTGCTTCTACCTCCTCAAGTCTCTTAAGCCTCTCTTCATAATCATCTGGGTCTTGAGTGTCAAGATCAATAATCTCTATATCAAGTTCTTCATCACTGTAGATATTCTGTACTCGTCCGTCCTCAACTATAACTACAACTCTCTTCATTTGATTCCTCCTTATTTTATACATCCTGTAAACTCGGCCTGGGATTACAAATCTCTCATTACAGTCATTACAACACCTATCTTCCACATCAAATTCAGGAAACTCAATCTCACCAGAAATTGTTTTCCAAGCAGCCCCCTCAGGATTGTTACCATAGTTATCATATATATCACCACAAATACAGCAAATACCTTTTGCATTTAACATTTTATTTATCCTCCTCAATGTAACAGTTCCGACAAACCTAATTCTTTATGAACAATATTTGTTAATGCAAGATAATCAATAATATCTTGTTCACTCATACCAAGCTCTTGAAGTTCTAATTTAATCATCAAAGCATAAACACACTCAGGTTTAAGAACACTCGGTCTCACTTTCATCTTCTCTTTAAAAAGTCTCAAAGTTAATTCGTCTGTCATTTTATTTTCCTCCTCAAACTCTTGAATACTCAAAATTATTTTTAATTACTTTATTCATAAATCTACCTTTTGAAGGTGCTTCAAGAAGTTTCTTATAAAGAATTCTCGGAACTTTTTTATACTTATAAGTTCCTGTAGGATACTCTACATATAAGTTTCTGCCCCTACGACCAACTGCAACCACATTTGAACTCTCAACTTTAATCATTTTCATTTTTCATTTGCCTCACTTTCTGTACTTGTTCTTAACAAACAAACATATTATAACATATAATCTGATATTTGTAAATAGTTTTTTGAGCAAAATAAAAAAATCCCATATTTTAATTCTTGCCGAAAGGGAGGGACAAACTGCTTGAATTAAAATATGGGACTAAACAGAAAAGGAGGAGAACGTTTATGCAATAAAAGTTTTATAAACATTCATTAAAAAACATAAACCGCAGTTTTGTTTTTACATTATATTATACAATATAAAAACTAAAATTTAACAGATTTAATTTAAAAATTCCAAAGATCGTTGATTGCCTGAACAAACTTATTATAATTATCAAAGATATCATATCTCTTATTATAATAATTATAATTACGAACTACCTTACCATCTTTAGACCTAAAAGTATAATGGAATCCACTATCCGGATGTGCTTTTAGATAAGTATTAAGCTTTTCATCAGCATCTTCTCTAAGTTCATCAAGGGCTTTCTCTGCTTTCTCTACTTCAGCTCTATAAACCTTATAGGCAGCAGCGATTGCATCATTACAAACTACTTTGCCCTCTTCATAAGCGTCAATAGCTTTTTCAACTGCACCGGTTTCAGCCTTCTTTGCTTCCAGTGCATTCTTTTTCTCTTCCTCAGCTTTTCTAAAAGCATCCTCAGCTGCTACAAGCTCTTTTACAGTATCAAAAGGCTTATTAAGCAATTTACTGTAATACCCATACTCAGCAACAGCTTCATTTTTTGCAGAAGTAACTTCTTCTGGTTTTTCCTTAAGAGATTCAAATCTTCCGGTTTTTTCATTTCTAGTAATCATTTCTAAATTCTCCTTTTAATTTTTGAAATCTTTTAGCAGCAGTCCTAACCAGCTGCTAATTTATATTACAAAATGAACAATATATTATATTAAACCTGCGGTGCATTTGATATTATATATCATTCACAATATATAATATACAATATTATTTTTAATTATTTACAAAGAACATCAACATCATTTCCTGAACCACCAAAATCATGGAGGTCGGCATTCACATTAGCATTTATATTAAATAGCTCATTAACTTCATCTTCATCTTCTTCTAAGGATTCAGAAGTTAATCCGCCAAGCTTACTGCTAAGGACATCTACATTATTTCCTGTTCCACCAAAGTTGTGTGCATCTACGTTAACACCCACGTTGGCATCAAAAAGTTCATTAACCTTTTTAGCATTATCACATTCTGATAATCCGCCACTAAGAACATCTACATCATTATTATCGCCACCAAAATGATGTGCATCAACGTTAACGCCAATATTGGCATCAAAGATTTCATTAACTTCTTTATCATCAGCTCTAAATACATAGAAGCAACCATCATATAAACCATAGGGAAGCTCAGGATATTCTTTCATCATTTCATCATAAGCTTCATCCTCAGTAGCAGCTCAAACACTACCAACTTCTTGCTCATCAAATACGCAAATCCACTCAACTTTATCATCAATATCTTCTTCTAATGATTCAGTAGCTTCTTTACGTGCAACACACTGTTTACCGAAAGCTTCTATAAATTCTTCATCAGTCATATCATCATCTTCGTTAAGCTCAGTTCCATTCTTATCTGGCTCTTTGCTGCTAAGTAACTTATTGCCAATAGCAGCAGCACCACCTGCCACTAAACCGCCTTCATTTACATCCTCTATTCCAGCTTCATGCTTACGCATTTCTGTGGCATCAGTTGGCTTATTGAATTCTTTTTTAGTGGTGTCTTGTTTTGGATTACGATCATCTGCAAGATCTTGCGGAACAGTTTCTTCTAGCGACTCATCAGTATCTTCGTTAAGAATTAACTTATCGTCATCTTCACAATGAGCAATTACTGGATTTGCTTTGCATTTCTTTACTGCATTGTCAGTTCCTGCAAGCTTTTGCTTATTCTTAACTCCTTGAACCACTAAATCTGATTCGTCAGATTCTTCTAGATCATTTTTGCTTTCATCTACGTCTTCTTCATCTATTTCAACTTCAGATGCAGTGGGATCTTTGGCATCTACTAGCTTACCGTTGATCATATCCTTAGGAGATTCATCTGCCGGAGTCTTTTCAACTTCTGCCATTAGTTCTTCAGATTCTTCTGGAATTTCATCTGGTGCTAATTCACCTTCTTCAGTATCTGTTTCGGCATCTTCATCTGCGGTTTCGCTGTCACTAATTTCATCACTGTCAAAATCTACATCGAATGGTTCTTCGATGTCGTCTAACGGTTCTTCAATGTCCGTGGAACCGTCAGCTTCATCACTAATTTCTAAATCAGTCTCTACTGGAACTAACGCGTTCTCGTCTTTGGGTTCTTCAAACTCATCGAACTCCTGGTTAAAGAAATCATAGTTATCGCCTAAAATAGTTTTAGCAAAGTCAAAAAGTTCATCTGCTTGATCACCTGTAGCTCTAATATTAGTATCACCTTCAGAGGTTTTTTCTACTTCTAATCTAAAATCTTCTTTAAGATCTAATTCATCAATATCTACTCAATCTGGATACACATCTTCTTCATCATCACTAATGGGTGGCATATCATTTTCTGTTGGGAATGGAATATCATCATCTGGTCCCACCCATCTACCATCATCCGGCTCAGTTGGTTCAGGCCAATCACTATCACTAAGCATTCAGTCATCTAAATCCTCAGGAGGAAGATCTGCTGCGGTTGCATCTAAGCTTGCCTGATCTGCAGCTTCGTCTGCGAAAGCTTTTTGTATTGCATCATATTCTTCTGCACCACGCTCAGCTAGTTCTGCTTTATAATCTGCTTCTTGTTCATGTGCAATATCTGGATCACCATATAAAGTAAGGTCATAGTCTTCATTAGTGGCATGCCTTGCTTCTACTGCTTCCATAGCTTCAGTATCTGATCAAGTATCATCCCAAGATCAAACAATCTCACCTTCATCGTCATCATCTAGTACTTCACCATTTATGATCGGATACTCGAATATAAATCCAATTAATGCTTGTTTTGCATAATCAAGAGCATCTCTAAAATTGTCAAAGTCTTGTTGAGGTAACTTATGATCATCATCTATAACTCTATAAATAAATTCTGACATTTAATAAAGTTCTCCTTTATTTTCTAGTTTTATTATTGAAATCCTTAAGGATCAATTAATTTAGCAAAAGAAAAAAAGGAGTTTCCTGTTTTAAGGGAAACTCCTAAGAAGGGGAGGAAAACAAATATGAAAATCGGTTAATTGTCAAATTCTTCTATTGCTTTATCAATGTCTTCTTCATCAAAATCCATTGCAATAAGTTCATCTTTTGTAAAATCATTATCTAAAAGATATTGAATACAATTCTTAAGACCAAAGGCATCAATATAATTATCTATAAAGGTTTCAAGCATATTAAGCTTCTTTTCAATCAAAGTTGTCTCTTTAGTTCTCATAACTCTCTGCCTCTTTTCTTTTTTTATAATCTTCACACATTTTGTTAAATTCTTTTAATGAACCTCTAAACATTTCATTTGCATGATAACTTGTTGAAGAGGAATCATCTGTTGTATAAAGTCTGATAACAGGTTCTTCAGTTTCTCTGTCAAGTTCCATATAAGCAATCAAGCTACCGTCCCAGCTCTGAACACTCGCTCTGATTCCTGAACCTTTTGTACCTTGTCTCGTCGCTTCACCCCTATTGCCCTGAAGACTACCATAAAGTGCTGACATAATTATTATCCTCCTAAATTTGTTCTGTACTCATTCTCAAGTACATATATATTATATCACGTTTTCTTCTTTTTGTAAATAGGTTTTTGAGCGACTTTCTTAGGTTTTTTATAAAGCTTTTTAAGTTGCTCAGTTGTATATTTCATTTAATCCTTTACCTCTTAATCATCAAAAGCAAATGGATGATAATCCTCTCTTCTGGCATTATTCTCAATAATATCATCCATCCATCTTGCGCCAACCTGAAATGCCAAACCTTTAAAATCTTTAATACTAAAAATTGTTAAATCATCAGGATAAGCATTAGTACCTGTAAGATGACAAATCTCATTCATTGTTTTACCTGTTGTTACATAACCGGTACCATCTTTACCTTCTTCACAGCAATAATCAAGAGCCTCTTCAAAGCTTTCTTCAGCCAGGCCTTCCCAAGTCATTGCGGAGCAGTCATAAAGAGCTTCCAAATCTTCTTTTGTTTTTGTTTCAATAATTTTCATATTCTTATCCATCCTTTAATTTATTTATACTCGTCTCAAGTACATATTTATTATAACATATCTTATTTAACTTGTAAACGGCTTTTTGAGCGAATTTTTTAAATTTTTAAATTTTAATTCTCTGCCAACCAATTATATCACAATAGTAATAAGCATTATTATAATATACTATATCTGAAACAGACAGGCTTCTTCCGTGATAATCTATAGGAGGGTCACAATTAAAGATAGTATAAATCTCTTCAAGTACATTTTCTTCAGAATTAACAGAAACTTCGCCATTATAGACTTCTTTATACTGTGAAAAATCAAATCTATCTTTGTTATAACTCCTGAAACAGAAATCACATTCAATCGGTGCTTGATAAATTTTAATTTTATAACGTTCCATTATTCATCTATCTCCTCTTCATCCCAATCAATTCCTAAATTCTCACTCTCTGAAAAATAATCATCGAGTTGTTCATCATACCAATCATTAGTAACAAGTATTGTACTGTGATCATTGTCAATAAACCAACTACCAGACCATCTTGGAAAATTATTAATTGTTTCAATAACTTCTTTGCGATTTTCGCAAGCTCTTAAAGCGTTCCAACAATCATTAATATGTTCAAAAGTTTTTTTCATTTTCTGTTCCTCACTTTCTTTAATCTACTTTAATGTAAATGTTCTTAGATTTAAGATAATTCAGCTGGGCTATGAACGTCAAAGTATCTTCTTTGTCAAAACCAACCTCAGCAAAATTTTCAAAAATTCGATCAATTTCTTTGCAATGAGGCTGAGTTAAAACTTTTTTAAATTCTTGTTTCTTTGCGAAAACTTCTTTTAATGCTTGCATTGTCATTTTATTTTCCTCACTTTCTTATAATCTCTGTTTGATTACATATATATTATAATACAAAAGGTCGTCTTTGTAAATGGCTTTTTGAGTGAGCTTTAAAAATTTTAACCAAGCAGAATTTGTCCGCGGTTATAAGCATTAGTCATATCAACATAAGTTTCCAAGAACCACCTTGCCTCTCTCTTATAATCAGCATCTGTCATATTAGGACTCATTGCACCACCATTATCCCAAACTTCGCCATCACCACCTTCAAACCAGGGAAAGTCTAGGAATTCATAGTCTGCACAATCCCAATCATTTCTGATTTTGACAGCGGCATCAATAGCATAACTGCATGTCCAGGGACCGGTATAAAGATTTTCCATTTGTTCCTGATTTGTAGGAGATTTAATAATATTGGCATCATCCATATCATAACCGCCTGACCAGCCAACATAAATTGCAAAGTTTTCATCAAGATTATAATGGCAGCAACCCTGGTCTTCTTTAACCAGCCAATCAATTGATTCTTTCAAAAACTTAGCTACCTCATTAACTCTGCCTTTTGTAATGTACTTTCTTTTATTCATTTTATTTTTGCCTCACTTTCTTACAGCCATTCTTAACTGCTTATATATTATAACATAAAAAAGACCGTTTGTAAACGGTCTTTTGAGAGAACTTTTAAAATTTTTTATAAGCACATATTATATAATAATGTAAAAATAATTATATTATATTATATTATTACCTTATTATTATTTCCTTCCCATTTACAAAGGGTATGAAATATGAATGACCCCAATCCATTACCGACAATAATTAAACTTATATAGCCGAGAGTTTTAAAGGACCAATTTGCCCCAGCACCAATATAAAAGCAGTCAGCAATAGAGTGCTCAGCACCGCCCAATATAAATCCCATCACGGGTAATACAACAGTAAGTAGATTCTTAGACCTCTTATAGAGTTCCACTGCCAAGTAGATCAACACGCCACAGATCAGCCCATCCCAAAACACGCGATGCCAGGGTTTCACTAATTTAGTGGCTTCCCAAATTTCGGATGGCCCCATGTTTAATTGATACATGCAACCTGCAATAAAAGCTGTTAGTGAATTTATACCTAGTATGATCAGTACATCAAAGAATTTACTTTTAGAATCCACGTAACCAACTTTACCAGTATATAAATTAGTATTTAATAAAATAACTGCTATAAGGCCAATACTAAATAAACATGACCCAACAATCTTGTCAGTGCAATTTAAATATATAACTCCAGCTAAGCTTATTAGTAATCCTGCTACTATAGATCTAATGATCAGCAACTGTATCCTCTGTGACATATACGATCACTTCCTTCTCTAAATTGTTAATCTTATGTTTTCTAAACTTCTCTGTAATATTAACGTACTGATCATCTACACGTTTAAACATTAGTTGATTACTAAAAGGAAAAGTAATTGGGCCGCATGTAACTGCTGACCATGTTTCTACCGGACCTGTAGGCATGATCCATCTACCAATCTTATAGTAATCTACTAATCCGATTAATGATAGATCTAATGAATCCCAGCCTGAATAAAACCCAGTCTTCAACCCTAATGTTTTAGTAATTAAACAAAGTCTTCCGATCGCATCGTGATCTGCATCACCACCAAGAAATCCCACTAAAGAGATTCCGGGATGCCTTTTAATGGCATCCCTTAAAACTTCATCACTAAGTTCCTCTCCAATGTCCTGCCGAACTTCTGGTTCTGAACAGCCGAAACAATTATTTGGACAATTAGTGATTGTAAAAACTAAAGCTATTTCATCTGGAAATTCAGCGAATGTAATTGTTGGTTGACCTAAATATTTAATCATTTAACTCCCTTGCATAATAACGCTTTGCAGCCTCTTCTTTGCGTGCATCACTAAAATTACTAATTCGTTTTAAATAACCTATAATCCTGGTGGCATAATCAAGATTTTCTGAATTACACTTTTCACAGTGATCAAGTTTTCTTTTACTAATATGCCCACACTCATTACAGATCGTATTCGGAATATTAAATGTGAAGTAACTACAACCAGACTGTATTGCTATATCCATAAGTTTGCGATACTGCTCTTTACTAAGATGTTCATCTAAGTTACAGTGATAGGCTGATCCGCCATCCAGATTACCAATAAAGTCTGTTCCTTGCAAATACATTTTAGTAACTGGATCATATGTAGTATCTTCTACCGGATAAAAATAGGAGTTATACATATTTCTAGTGTTAGGTACCCAGTAACCATCACGTTTATCCCACGTGTATAATTTGTGACCTGCATTTTCGCATGGAGTCTGTTCGGTATTATAGCGAAGATGATCTGTTCGATGCGCTAAGTTTAGTTCTTTAATAGTATTTAAAATATCATGAGCATAATTTTTATAAGCTTCATTATCAGGTCTAATTTCTAATCCTTTGTAAACATCTGGAATAAACTCATTCATCTTTACTAAAAATTCTGCACCCTCAATAAATCCGTTAAATCCAACAGTAAGATACTGTTTATCTAGATCTATAAATCCTGCATTATAAACTGTTAATAGTCCATTATTATATAAATCCCATAGATGATCATTCCAAGCTTCTAGATACTTATGAACTCTATTTACTATAATTTCTATATAAGCGCTCAGAGATTTTCTGTTTCGTTTATATTTTACATTAACCTCTTCATTAAACCAATTTTGAACTATCCTATTTATATTTAGCGTAATTACTTTCTTAGATCCGGTTTCAATTCCGCCTGCGCCTAATGTATAACTAAATACATTTTCTTCGATCGCGTTTTTAAGTCTGCAGCAGCTAGATAGGGCGTCTGCGCTATCACTATTATATAAAAAGAACGAATGCCCCTCTGACCACATTTCGGCAGCGAAGTCTGCCATCTCTTCATCCACGTATTGCTTAGTGTCTTTATCCCACAGTAAGTTGTAAGTTTCTACAGGAAATGTGATCACGGCATGTGTACGTTCTTTGTTAAACCACTTCATAAACATCTTCTGCAGTTCTTTAGTGGTTTCCCAACATGGTTCATCCCCATCTGGAAATACAAAGTCTTCGAATATAGATGTAAAGTATCCATGATCAAAATATGCTATATTAGTGAAAGGTGACTGGTATCCACGTGCACCAGCAGGTTGGTTAATACAGTAAACAAACTGCTGAAAGAGATCCTCTATTTTTGTACGAAGTGTTGCTCGGCGATTACCGAAAGCTTCTACCTCTACATCTAAATTGCTAATATAGTCATTACCATAATCCAATCTAAGAAAATGATCTAGATATGGCAAAAATTCAGGTACTGCAACTGCACCTGCAAATTGACCTGCGATCAGAAACACTAAATTAGTAAGTCCGCCAATAAAACTGTCAGAATGTTTAGGAGGTCCAGAAGTTCCGCCAAGCTTTTTTAATCCATCTAATAAAAAAGGATATAATGAAATTGCAACACAGTATGGCATTAATGCATTAGTGGCATCATGAACATACATAATATGATCATCTTCATCTTGTATAAATTGTTCTGCAAGTTCTGTACCAAATTTTTTCTCAAGATATTTATATATGATTGCATAATGTAATGCAATCATATCTTTCTTTGGTAATTCAGTAGAAAGTGTTGCAACATTAGTTTCAGTTACATTTGCATTAGCATCCACAGCAGAACCACTGGCTGCATTTGTAGCTTTTGCATAATCTTTAATAAACTGAATCTTTTTTTCAGTAAATCTGTTAATCACCTGTTCTTTTCGCATCTTGATTCATCCTTCTTAGATATAGTATAAAAAATTAAAGTCCTTTTACATAAGTTATTAAATCTTTACCTGTAAGTAATTCACCGGATGCTAGCTTAAGTGTAGGAGTATGTTTAATTCCATGCTTTTGCATTTCACTAATATCCTGAATTTCAGTATACTTGATATTCTTTTGATCTAATAACATATGTGCCAGACGACATTGACCACAACCTGGCTGAGTATATAGTGTAAGATCCATATATCTCAACTCCTTTCATATTAAAATTTTAGGGTATTTAATTTTGCCTTTTATTACTGTCTATTTTTATAAAAAACTGCATTAGCTAATAGCGGAATCGATGCCGAAACTAGATCCCGAACCTTATCCTCTGTAAGTTGAAATTTACCAAATATCGTAAACACTTTTAACACTCTAGATCTATAGACTAATCTAATATCTCGATATTGTGCATTTGCAAACCACTCTAATTTTGCTCCATGGTAATCATCTGCAAAGCTATATATAAAATCTAATTTAGAATCTACCAAATATATAATATCATCTTTATAGTTAGTATTAAATGCACCAAATCCAATATCTTCATCCTCAAGCTTGCAGTAGAACTGCTGACCTGGATCATCCATATAAATTGGAATTATAAAATTTCTATAGTATATAGTGGAAATCTGATCTGCAGCATCTTTACCCTGGATGGGAGATTCTTCCTTGAATTCATAATTTGGAAAGTCATTAGTAGTAAGACTTAATCTATTTAAATTTTCCGGATTATAGTTGCTCAAAACGAAATCTCCTTAATTACTTATAAATTTATAATTATATTTCTAAGTTCCTCTGTAAATCGAGTATTTTCAACTTTATCTACTAAATAATCAGATAACTCTTTTTTATTTTGAATAATCTCAATAACTCGTTCATCTATTGTATTTGCACATGCTAATACTTTTATATATACGCTCTGGTCACTAGTAATTCTGTAGATCCGATCGCATGATTGATCAAATTGACTAAATGTCCAGGGAGTATCCAACATGATCATGTAATGTGCAGCGGGTAGTGATAACCCAGTGCCAACTTTACTGTGTGTTCCGATAAAGAGATTACATGTGGGATCTGTTTGAAACTTATCTACATTACTACTAACTATATCATCTGCCGTATTACCGGTATTTATTAGTGGATTATATTGGGTTAGTAAATTTGCAAGCTTATATACCGGATCTATAAAAGTAGAAAGAATTACTACTTTCTGACCTTGCTCTAAAAGTTCTTCTGCCAGCTCCACACACCGCTCAACTTTACTAGATAGTATATCCTGAGTAGTTAATGTATTCGGGGTTGCTGTCGCCTGACGTAATCTAGTAGTTAATGCAAGTAAGTTACCGGATTTCAATTCGATCTTATCTGCCTCTTCTTTAACCCCATCCCGAACAGCTTCATAAAATTTCTGATGCTCATCTGACATTTCCACTAATTCAAACTCTACAAATTTCTTCGGCATATCGGATTTGACATCGGCTAGACTTCTACGAATACTACAACTATCAATCTCATCTTGTAGTAGATCTAAATTCTTGTATCCAACAATTTGGGAATTATTGAAACCACCTCAATTACAGTATTGACCTTTATAATTAGTAAGAGTAGCTCGATCATTTTCTGTTCAAGAAAGAGAACCGTATGCCGACATAGGAGAATTTACTACTAAAGTACCTGTAGCAGCTACTTTAAAAGGCGCGGCAAGCTTACGTAAGTTATGTCCTTGATCACTAGAAACATTACCTAGAGCTTTATGTGCTTCATCTACACATATGAGCCCAAATTTATTTGCTGATTTTGAAATCGCTTCAATTATCTCTGTATTCCGTAAAGTTTCTATATTAGTGATCACAAAGAAAGCTTGGATTGGTTCCAGCAGTTCTTTAGCTCGCTCTGGAATAGTGGCATAGCTTATTGTTCCTTTAGAGTTAATCTTCTGACCTAATATTCGGCATGTCTCTTTTGAAAACTTACTAATTTCCTTTGCAAAGTTTAACTTAACTGAATTAACACCACATATAATTAAACAATGATCTATAAGTCCTCTATTTTTTAGAGTCTCAGCATAATAAATCATTTCCAGGGTCTTACCTACACCCATAAGATCTAGTAACAAAGATTTCTGCTGCTTTAGTAAAAAGTTAATTCCATTAATTTGATGATTAAAAGGTCTAACTCTAAAACTGCTAATCTCTTCTTCAGTTAGCGGATAAAAGGCTTCATCTGAAATCTCCTTAATTTCATCAGGTAACAAAGTTAGATTTATAGAATCATAAAACGTAAGTACATCTAAAGCTTGTGAAATAGTATTAGCAGGTATCTCTCAGCAGCCTTCTTTTTTAAGTCATATATTAGGGCCAGGTAATCCTTTAACAGCATTTACTAATTCTGGATTATAGTCAAAGTAAATATGAAAAGCAGAAATACCAGAAAGCTTATTGGGTTGGCATTCTATTATCTTTATCAAATAATGAAATCTCCTAAATTACAGTATTTATACAGAACGTTCCAGAATGCTTCCAGAATCGTCCATATCGCATTTTAGCAGTTAGTAGTAACTTTATACTGCCACTAAAATAAAATGCGAATTTGGTACCTTAAAACACGTGTGGTGATGTTTCTTACCAAAGTGTCGCAGAAGTATTGGAAAAATCTTTTTCCTCTTCCATTTTTCGGGTCTTATACTTAACTTCTATTTCTATAATAAACGGCTTTTCACATTTATCACACCAATAAGTTTCTTCTGCCAACGGTTCTTTATTTTCAGGATACTCTTCATATATAATATGACCCAGGGTGTCTCTTACTATATTAACTGGGTAACCTATCATATTAATCGGAAACAAAACTTCTCCTGCTAGATATTCATTACCACAATGTGGACATTTAATGATAGGTCTTGGTTGTAATTTTACATCTTCCAAAAGTGAAATCTCCTTAATTTCGATTTTTTTTATTTTTTATTAAAAATTATTCGCTCGCGCGCGTTCTTGTCTCATATATAAGACCTATAATATAAGGCCTATATTATAAGACTCAGATCTGAGATCTCATATATAAGCCTAGAGTATATATAATATATTTAATATAATATTATATAATATATATAAAAATATTTATATAAATATATATAAAATATTTGCAAAAAATTACAACTTTAGTTCGCTACGCTCACTTTCAGCTTCGCTTACGCTCGCTGAAAAAATAAAGATCTCTCTAGTAATATTATACAATATCCGGGGGCTAAATATAATAAAATATTTAGAAAAACATAAAAATAAAGGGCGGCCGGGAAAGCTACAAAAATGAAATCTCCTTAATTACAATTGTATTATATAGTAATACTATCCCACTTTATTATATCATAAAAAATAAAAAAGTAAATGGCTTTTTGAGCGAGCCAAAACAAAATTTCCTAAATTATCTGCTCGTATATTTTCAGAACGTCACCAGGACTTCCAGAACGTGCCATATTCGCGTTTTATAACTTTAGATATAAAACTATACTCCCATAAGTGAAAATGCAAATATGGGCTATTTAAACGCGTTCTGTGAGCTGCAGGATTTCAGGGCATAAAAAAATAAAAAACTCCTACCATTATATTATATCATGTGAGAGGCAAATTGTAAATAATATTTTGAGCAAAAAATAAAAAGCCGGAAAAAATAATCCGGCTTTAAAATTTATTTATAAAAATTATATTTAGCCAAGTCAGTCGCGCCGTGCAGCTTCTGCATAATCATTACTATTCATAATAGAAAAATTAGATTCGCTTCACATATCGCTAAGTTCATCTTCATAGTGAAGCTGTTCGCCGTAATCAAAAATATAATCTGCGAGCTCCTGTCTATAATTAGTTGCAAATCAATTAAGAAATTTATCTAAATCAAAATTAGCAATGTCTTCTTTAGTAATATTCTCCCAGTCTTTATTAAAAAATTTTTCGAGCAGCTCATAAAAATCACCAATATAACCGGACATTCCCCTGGGAGATAAATAATCGTCTAAGAGTTCTACTAAATGGTTCCCGGAAAAAGTAAAAGATTTTATATCTATGTCAGCCGCCTCAGGAGACTCTCAAGCCCAACGACTGTCATAATTATGCTGCTGCTGATTTATATTCTCCATAGAAACTTTTTTATTTTCGTCTTTAATTCTCTTAAAAATATTTTCCATGAAAGCTTCCAGCTCTTCTTCAGTAATATACTCTTCTCTCTGCTGCTCGGCTTCCTCATAAAGCTTGCTCAGCTCTTTAAAAATTTTTTCCACGCGTAAGTTTCTCCTTAGAAGTTCACTAATTAGTGCTAACTGCAGACTCTCCCCTCGATTAACTTCCTTTATCCTTCAAATTAATTTCGCAGAAAGTTTTTTATAATTTTTAAAAATAGTTTATAAGTCTTTATAGCTTTTTATAATAGTTTATAATTATTTATATAAAATGAAATTTCCGATATATAAAACGAAATTCCTGCAATTACAGATATACAGAATAAAATTTTCTAAATTACCCTTTTTAGTATAAACGAAATTTTCTAAATTACCGAAATTTCTTTAATTACCCCTATATATAAAAAATGAAATTTTCTTAATTGTCTGATAAAAAATATCCTATAGATTTTTTAGCTGCTCTATAGGATATTTTTATAATTTATTTATTATATTTATTTTTATATTTAATTACCGGCTCTATAGTGAATTCAGAATCATCTCAAATTTTATTCATATATTTTTTACAGTCGGTTATTGGTTCATTCATATCTTTTGTTTTTTTAATTGCTGCTTCTATATCTTTTCTAAATATATCTATTATATATTTTTTATAATTATCTTTAATTCAATCTATAAATTTTCTTATATCTATAGAAGTCCCGGGATTTTCATTTGGGTCAATAAGATATTTATTTAAAAAGTAAGCTATATTGCTTATAGTTGCCTCAGTATTTGTAGGATTACGAATTCCTTCAAGTAAATCTAAAAGCACTAATAAATCTTTTTTAGAAAGATTTAATTCTTTTACTATTACTGTATAACTTGGATCAAAACCGAAAATTATTGGATTTATATTCCTCATTATAAGCATTCCAGATTTTAGTATAGTTGCTTCTATTTGAGATACTCATTTTTGAAAGACTTTTGCAGGCTTATTAGTATCATCAGTAGTATTAGAATATCTATCATCTTCATATAGTTTATTTAATTCTTCAAATACTTTATTAAGATCTGTCATTTTTTAAATCTCCTTTAAGAAATCATATAATTTAGCAAAAGTTAAAAAAATGAAATTGGTGAAATCTTCAAAATTATATATTATATAAATAGCTAACACTTGCAAAATATATAAAAAAAGATATAATAGTTAGTTTCTATTATATCTTATGTTATGTATGCAATAGCTCATGCTTGCAAAATTTACTTATTTATTACCGTAATAGAGCCAGTCATATATTTTATTATAATCTTGATTTTCTCCCGTGCACCAGATATCATCTAAATCTATTCCGTTAAATACACTGGTATCTAAACCGGTTTCTGTATCATCATCAAAATATACTTTAAAATATTTTTTAAGTAATTTTAATATTTCTAGATCTTTTTCTATAGCTTCTAATTCTTTATTATAGTTTTCTTTTATTATATAATATTTTGAATAGTAGGTTTCATCTGGATTATCTACTACTATTTTAAAATCTTTTATTTTTTCTAAAGCCTCTTTACCTGTCATTTATTTTTCTCCTTTTAAAAAGCATATTTCACAGTTGCAAAAGGTACAGTATTATAATATTCTTCTCCTTCAGCTAATAGTTTGACTAATACCTCATTTCTATTCATGAATATAGGAGTTCTTTCTTTAATTAAATTAAGGTTAGCTCTACGAAATTCTTTATAATAAAATTTTAAGAATTTTTCAATTTCACCAATTATAAATACAATTCTTAAAGTTGGAATTAATTCTTCTGGTATTTTATTTCCTAAATTCATAACCCCATCATACTCAGTTGTTGTTAGAGCACAATCTCTGTTTAAAAGTTTAAATTGAACAAGAAGATTATCTTTATTAATATAATAAATCCAAACAGTAGGCGGGACTGGATTTGCATAATGGATCATAACAGACCACAGCTTTTTTATAATACCCCTTTGTATTAAAATTTTACTAGCTATTTTAAGATAGTCTTCATTCATAAAAAGCTTCTCCACTCTCAAAGTTAATTGGTAAATAAATTGTTTTTAATTTTTCAAATATATTATTTACTAAATCTTCTTTTTCTGCCGCCGGTATATTTTTTATCAGCACTGCTTCTGCACACATTGGTGCTTCTCTGTAAATTATTTCACCATCTGATTCAAGATATTCTTCTATGGTTAGTCTTATTTTTCGATAAGTCATCTTTATCACCTCGTGTCTCACTAGTACTCTTTTTGTCTTTTCTCCACCAACCCCAAACACTCCAAATTTGAGTTGCTATACATAGATTAATAAAAATTATTCCTGACCAAAATAAAAATTCTTTACTCATATGTCTCTCCTTAATTCAGATAAGGTGTCCATTCCCAAACACCAAAGACAGCACAATAAGGATAATCACCCTGTGGGCTTTCAAGCCATCTTTGTTTCTTTTCGCTCCATTTGAAATTTCTTAATTTGCCAGCAGGATTTTCTTCAATGCTAATCGGCATTGTATTATAATATCGTTCTTTAGGAAAAATAGCTCTTTCTTCTCTAATAACAATATTATTTTCATTTTTAACCTCAACTACTGTATATGGTCTATGTACGCTATCTATCCAATAATTTCCAGTTCTCTGATGAATATAAAGAGCATCTCCAACCTTAGGCATGTATTTCATTTCTTGCGTCCTCCTAAGAAATTTTTATTTACATATAGATTATACAATATAAAATGTGCTTTGTAAATAGTTTTTTGAGCAAAAAAGAAAAACCTGGAGAAAATTTTCTCCAGGTTTTATAATTTTATAATAAACTTATTTTTTATTGTACCGGCCTATTACTTCATATTTTAGAAATAACATTATTACTATATGAATTATCATATGTAAATTCTGCTTTTATAGTAGAATCTTCTGGTATATTAAATTGTTTACTAGTAGAACTACCACCTGATATTGATATAGGATCACCTACCCGGCTTCAAGTTCCACTTCCACTTTGCTGGTATCATATACAAGTAGCAGAATCATAACAGTTATTAGTAACAGTTAATTTTGGTTTTTCATCTAAGCCACTCTTTTCTAAAGTAATCATATCACTAGCCAATTTTTTAGTGAAATTACTTAGCTGTATACGCCTAAAAGAACCTGGAAAATCTTGTCCAAGTTTATCAGCATCAGAAACATATGGAAAAATAGTTACACCACCAATACTAATTATAGTATTTCAGAATTTAAGAATCCAATCATTTTGTATAATACCCGAGGCTACATTACGTGATAATACAGAACCACCATTACCAATAGTTAGTGTAAAATCTAGATCAAGAGTCCGCCTATCCTGCATTCTACAAAAGCTTGTTTGTTCAGCACTACCAAATGCATTTGTTAGTTGAGCCGGTGTTTGATATAAAAATGTATCATCAGAAGCCGGCGTTGGATTTCCTATAGTGCATTTAATTCTATATTTTGGAACAGTTGAGCCATTAGAATTATAATAATATTTATAGTATTCTCCATTACTAAATGTTGGTGCCTTAAAACATGCCTTAGGAAAAGCCCTTAGTGTAGGTTTAGGTTCGTAAATACCTTCATAATTAATATCTTCAAAATTATCTGTATTAAATACTTTTGTACCAGATTTAGAATAAGGCTGAATAAAATATTGTGGATTAACACCTGTAGCATCTGTTCCGTCAGCTCAATAACTAAACCTATATTCAATATTACTGCCATAAGGAACATTTAAAATATTTCTATCGCCACTTCCATTATCATAAACAGTATTACCATTATAGCTAAGACTAAATCTATAATGTTGATTAAAATTATAATAACTATATGTTCTATAATTTTTAGTTAATAGTATTGTGAAATTCTTTGGTACGATACTAGCCCTCGCCGGAAAACTTTGTGCTTCAGTAATAACAGTATCTGGGGGTGCTATAATAGTTATATCATAATGTGCTGTATCCTCATTATTAGCCCTGAAACCACATTGGCAGTAAGTACCACTTGGTGAGATGTAACCATATTTTATATAAGTTGTTGATACAGATACACGAGATATCTTTGTATTATATTTTACATTTATTGTTGACTGGGCGGTTCCGGCACCATTATCTCAAGCGCCTGTATTACTTTGTGCTATTAATGTAACAGTACAACCACCAGATGTTTGAGTAGCAGTTATAGTGCCCGCATTAATTGTTGTTTTTGTATTATCATAGCTAATTTTTTTCACTCTTCAACATTGAACTGTACTTCCATTTAATGTTGTTGTACCAACCTTAGTTACATCAGTTCCGCCAGAAATACTATAGCTATATTGTTGATTATCAATAGGTGTGGTTGCAAAGATATAAATTGTTGGAGCATTATATGTAAGACTCGCCGGTGAAGAACTACCAGATGTAGCAGTACTGGTTGTTGAAGCATATACAGAAAGTACATTTGAACCAGCACTAAAAGTAACACCTATCGGTCCAGTATAATTATATTGACTAGCCCGAACATTTAAGTAATTTACAGAAACAGTCATATTAGTTACTGTTGTATTTCCTGAAATTACTACAATATTTGACTTTTCATAGTTAGTAATATTCGGCGCAAGATTGCCATAAGTACAACTGCTACCGGTTGTTACTGTTTCAGATTTACTTATCGTAGTACCAAGTGAAGTTACACAAGAATAATTAATTGTAAATTTTGTAGTTGCAGCAATAGTTTTATTATTTGAAATAGTTTCTTCTACTGCTTCACTACTTAATGTTGGAAAATAAGTTGTTGAGCTTGTTTGATAATTTGTATTTAATTCAAAATAATACTGAAGTTTAAAGCCTGACTTTACATAGATAACATTACCTTTATTTATGAAACTTCAACTGCTCGGATAGGTACCACCTGCTGCCGTATTTGTTCTATAATACATTTTTTTAACACCAGCATCTCCATTAAAAGTAACACTATATTTTATTGTAGGCGTAATATTAACAGATTGATTTTGAGTAATATTATTTATAGTATTATAAGAGGTTGTTGAAGTGTATGGATAATCATATATATTAGTATCTGATAACACTGCATAATATTTAAGACTATCATTATAAGCAACTTGAAGCGTTGTTGTACTGGTATAATATATTCAGCTATTACTATTAATACTACAATAAAACTTAGAAACGCCATTTCCAACATTAAAAGCTACACTGAGTGGTCCTGTAAAGATATATTCACTTGCTTTAATGTCTTTTGTAACTGCAAGTGTATTACTTGTGCTATTGTAGTTAATTATAGGTGCACCTGTTTGAGCTGGCTGACTAGCTGTTCAATAAATAGTATCACCATAATAAATAGTTGCCTTATTATTATTTAGTGTGAGCTGACCAATACTAGCATTGTTATTAAGTGAAGAAGTTCTAAAACATTTAATATTTTCTACATTATTAATACTATCTTGTGTATATGTAAAACTTCTTAGTGCTTTAGAAATGCCAGAAGTAAAGCTACCTAGATTATTAGTTATAGTTGTACTTATAGTATACGCAGTATCCTCTAATCTATAGAGTAAGCCTGATATTTGTGTGGCAGAATTTGGTAAAGTATAATTATAAATATTAGTATCATTCTTCAACTGAATAAATTTATAAAGTTTTGTGCCTTGTATAAAACCTTCACCAGAAGAATAGTGTTCACCGTTGCCATTTATTTGTGTGCAAACAAATGCAGTATCTATTATTTCTGTATCAAATGAAAAATAGACAGTGTATTTAGTAGAATATTGATATTTTGAAGCTCAAACATCCGATCTATGACTATTCATAGAAATAGCCTTATTACCTGTTGAAACACTCATTAAATTATTTTCATAAACATCAAAATCACCCATTATTGGTGCAGCATCTACTAAAGTAGGCGCATTTTCTATATATGTACCATAGCTGGTATCTGAATTTTTTGGATCAAAAAATATATCAACATCTCTAGTTTCTTTTGGTAATCAAGTTGAGGCATCAGGTTGCATAGCTTCATAAATATGACAATGATATTTAATAATAAACTGTGTTTGTGGTGCTAGCCTGCAGCCATAAAAATCATTATCTGATATCTTATTAATTTGATACGGATTATTTTCATTATTACCAGCCCAATTACCCTTAAGTGTTCAGCCAGATTTTGGAGTCACATAGACTTGAAGTTTATCAGTGCTTGGAAAAAGTATAGTCTTTTTAGTTGTTGTATAATTAGAATTTGTGATCGCTATAGTTCAATTACTATCTCATGTACCAGAGCCACTATTATATTGTTTATATCTAATATAATTAATACCAGGATCAGCTATAAAAGTTATTGGATAAGAAGCTCTTTGTGAAATAGCCTGACCAAGAATTGTTAAATTATATGAGTTATTACTTATGCTATTTGCAGTAATATTTATATATTCATGAAAATAATCTTCTTCTATTAAATTATTACTATAAGTTAAATCATATTCATAATCAGTATCTCATGGAAATTGCCCAATTATACTTTGGTCTCTTGGGGTGGTATTTGGACTTTTTGGTTTTGCTATATAACTTCATATAATTCTTGGTTGAGTATCGCCTTCACGTTTTCCAGAGCAATAAACCAGAACTTTATGATATGCATGATTATGTATATAATCATTATAATTTATATTTACTTGGCTAGTTAATCAGTCTAAAGCATTATAGTCTGGATCAGCATAAGCAGCTCAGCCAATATTACCTACTGATACTTTACCATCATTATTAATATCCGCGAGTGCATTATTTAAAGTAGTATCACCATTAGCCAAATAATTAAATAGGGCACTTACATCTTCAGTATCAATTTGGCCATCACCATTAATATCTCCAGTATCGAGCTCTACAGGTTGAAAATATAATGAAATTGTATCTCCAATTTGAGTAGTTACATTGCTAACATCTGCTAATTGTGTATCATCAGTACTGTCTAGTCAAAGTAAACTTTCTGGAAAGTTTACTTTATAATTTACTTTTGTTCCACTCTTAACGCCAGAAGTTTCGACACTATTTAGATTATTAATATTAATACTAGCAGGCTCTCAAGTATAATAATTATTAATACTATCATATGTAATAGAGGGTTGTGAGTAGCCAGCTGTTGCAGCTGCTTGCCAATAAAATTTATCACCATAATATATAACAGTATTATAATCAACAGGTGAAAATGTATTTCCGGTTGTATTTCAGGCTTGTCGATATGTTTGCAAAATACTTATACCAGTTGGTAATGTACCTTGCATAAGTAATCCCATCATTCGTTGACAGCCAGGTATAGTTTCTTTTGGTCAAGCCTTGCCATAGGGATTCTCGGGTGTTATCGGAGGATCTTCTGGGTTTGTACCGAAAGTAAAATTATTTTCATCTAAATTTATAATTCGGGGATTTGTCTGAGTTGTATAATAGCCTTCATCTGGTTGTATTAGTCTACATACAAGAGTATTATAAGCACCCGTATAAATTGGTGGTATTTCTTGTGTTGGATTATTATAATATGCTACACGTCCATTAAGTACAGTTGGAGGTATAATAGTATATTGTACCGGGATATGTCCACCTGCAGTAGCTGATAAAATTTTAAAAGAAGCATATAATATTAAGTTACTTGCAACCTCAGAAATAACTAATCCGAAATCAGGATAGTTTGTAATTGTATTTGGTTTTTTATTCCAGCCATTAAATTCATAATATTCAATATAATGATCTATTATAGCAGGATTTTTTGTAGGTGTATCACCTGAAAAAGTTATATCACTACCAGGTATAACATGTTCTAATATTGCAATAGTTTCACTGCCATCATTAGTTTTAAAAGTTACTGTAAATAAAACTTTTCTATATGCTAGTTTTGTAATATTAGTTATAGTAATTAATTGATTTTTAATTTCTAATTGTAAAGCTTTATTACTAGAAAATCTAACTAAAGCATATTGCTCGGTATTATTGTAGTATCCAAAATCAGCACCAAGAATTGTGGGGTCTAACACTAATTTAATAACATCATTTTCTTGTAAATCATTTATATAAGTACAATATTCAATAGTTGAATTATCTAATTCTCCAAATTGAATTATATCTTTTTCAAGTGGTAAATATCCGATACCAATTTTATCACAATTAAATGTAGAGAGATCATATACTTTAGTGGCTAATTTATATGAATCATTATTTCAAGAATAAAGTCTCCAATATCAGCCGCGATATAATAATGGTTCTTGGCCACTTGTATTTTGTTGACCACAAGTGCCTATAGTTAAAATAGAACCAGATAAAGAATTATTAGCATGATAAAAATCTCAAATAAATAAATCTGTAGAATAATCTGTATCAGGCATATTTAATTGTGTTAATGCACCTGTATCGAATGATTTAATATAATAAGTATTAGTATAAGCACTTTTGGTATAATTTATTAAATTACCTGTTCATTCAACAAGATAATCATAAAAAATGCCGTCAATACACATTGTTAAATGTTCTTGTACTATAGTGTTTTGATTTGCTGTAATTTGAGTATTATATTTATTTTGCATTGTTAAAGATCAGGGTCTTCATTTGCAAAATGTATTTTTACTTAATTCGTTGCCCGGATTTTGAATATTGTCTACTGTTGGTAGGTCAAGATAGAAATAAGTATCTTCTACGTTACGGATTGTTACAGCTAAAATTTTTCCAACATAAGAATGTTGATCAGTGCTATCTATAAAAGCATTTGTACATACAGTCAGTAAACAACCAGAGTTATCTCAAGATAGCGAATTAATTCAAGTACCGCCAGCAAGTGGTCCAGGGCAGTCTTCATCAAAATGAGTACTTCTATCGAAGCTTATACTATTTGTTTGTGGTTCTATTACAAATGTAGAAACTTTTAGATCACAAAGTTCTGTTTGTGATTGAATTTCATAATCGGATCAAAGTGCAACATTAAAATAATAATATGAACCAGATTTCTGATATATATTTCCAATAGCCCCCAAAATTTTATTACCAGCATCCGTATCTCGAAGTATATCATTATTAGATAAATTTATACCAGAAATAACTGAAGTACTACTGGATAAAAGATCTTGCGCTTTATCATATACACCTAAAAAGCAACTTTGTTTATCAGAAGTACTGCCACCTAATCCGCTTCAAAGTAAAATAATACTTTTATTTTCATTAATTCTAGTACTTTCTAAAACAGAGCTATTATAAGAAGTTCTCAAGTTACCAGTTTTACCAAAACTAATTTCAGAAAAAGTTGGATTAAATTTACTACTTGAAAGTCTTGTATATTTTATTATATATTCTGAGTCTGCTGAAAAAATTGCACTAAATAAATGTAAATAAATATTACTACCATTAGACCATTTCATTAAGATCAATAAGGTATCATTGGCTCAACAAATATTTATTACTTTATAGTGATTTTGATCTTTATAAAGGTTATTATATAAAGTATCATCATAACTACCATTTGCTTTAGGAACTTTAAAAACCGTATTTATACTTTTAAGCTCAAGTGTATCTGTATTAAGTTTAAAAAGTTCTAAAAAAGTATTATCATTTGAAATTGCACGTAGCAGCGCTAAATATTGACAATTTGGTCCGCCTCAAATCATTTTTTGAGTCTCAGTATCTTTAGCAACTCAACCGTTAGAAAATTCACTATCATCGTAGGATTCAAAAACAGGTTCATCTATTAGATTATACTTAACTAAATCTCCAGGTGAAATTTTTCCAAGAGCACAGGTATTTGTAGTTGGCGTAGTAGAATTAATAGAAATTATTGGAGCTAAATTTTTTATTTCCTGTCTGAATTCATTTGGAAAAGTTAATAAACTAAGGTCTTGCCCACTTCGAGCTCTTTGCTTATCCCTTATGCTTTGAGCGATTCTATTTAAATCATTTTTTTGTACTAAATATTTTGTTGTATCTGCCATAATAAAAGATAGCTCCTTTAATTTGCTGTAAAAGTTGCAGTATAACTTGTATCCTCTGTAGCCTCAGCTATTGCAGGAGTTCAAGTTGAAAAAGTTTTACCAATAGCTATAGGTTCACTCGTTGGGTTTGGAATACTATTAGGTAAATAATACTCTGTTTTTACAGTATTATTTTTGTATTTTCAGTCTATTTTATATTTTTTATTATTTATTAATTGATTATTAACTTGAAGCAGTTTACAAATGGAAACATTTGTATCACCATTATTACTTGTTTCAAGGGCATAGCCAATAAAATAACTAAAATTATTTAATTCTAACTCCAAGCAAGTGGATAAGCTTTTTGGATTTAAATAATAGAATTCAAAACTTGTACTTGCTAGTTGTTTAATTAAAATTAGTTGTCCTGTGTAAATGGTTTGATTTGCTGCATTTGTACCTACAATAGTATAAGTTTGATTTGGTATAGCTCTAATAGGCAATTTATTAATTAATTCTATATAGTTGTCTGCAAAATTTAGATCATCCGTATTATAAGCTCTTTGTCTAATACTATCTGCAATGCCAGACAATTCTGCTTTTGATGCTGAATAAATATATTCATTTACTGTTTCATTATTAGGCATTCTATAGTACTCCTTTAAAAGCTATGTCCAGCCGCCTCTTGAATATCAAGTTTTAATCCACGTTTACTGGGATCTGTTGCTGTTGAATCAAATACAATACCACCACCTTCTGCAAGCTTTACTCATATACCATTATCATCACACACTAAGCCGCCATCAGTTTTTATTTGAACAGCAAGGCCATCGGAAGTATTACTTACACCACCATTAGTTTTAGCTTTAGTAGTTATTGTAAATTGACTTGAACTCTTATTTATTGTTATACCATTACCGCTAACTAGATTAATTCACTTTGGAGCTGTTCCACTTGATGCCATAATATAATTAGTATTTCCAATATCTAATTTAGAAATAGTTTTATCATCAACATTACTACAATAAAACATAGCACCTAACGTAATATTATCTGAAGGTAGCATAGGACTAGATTCTAAAACAGTTATACGAGCCTCAGCAGCCGCTAATTCCCAATCAACTACAGTACGAGCTCCTTCAGCATATACTTCTGTAGCATAAAATTGTCCATCATAATTTAGTCTTGTGCTAGAAGTTGGATTAGCAGTACCACTATAAAATTTACCAGCTATTCGACCAGTATATGGTATAAAACTAAATTTTGAATGATTAGTATTATATTTTCCCATTAATATACCCAAGCCAGCCGAACTTGTAGTAGTATCAGCTTCAGAATACGGAATCTTAACACCAAGTACAGGGTCTGAACCATTCTTTGATTGAATTTGAATTTGATAAGTTTGAGTATTAAGAGAGCCAACATCTGAAAAATCATTTGAAATTATATCATCAGTATTTAATTTTATTACACCGTAAGTTTCATTTGTTGCTATTGGTATTGTATTTGGGTCAATTGCTTTATCAGATATTCATGTAGCGGCTGATGATGAACCTGATCTTGTACGAAGTGTAAATGTTATTATATCATCACCGCTAGGGGCATCATTGCTGTTAGTCCAGAAAGCAATACCTTTAAAGTAATCATTCACATCTAAAATGGTTGTATCACCAGTATCTACACAAGCTAATACCTGAGTCTTTTGAGCATCAGCAGTTAAAGGTTTATCTGCTAGCCGAATTCCACAAAATAAGTCATTAGCATACCCTTCTAAAAAAGGATTGGCTATATCACCAGCAGTACTTGGTATTTTAATTTCAATAAAATAGCTTGCAAGTACAAGACTGATAATGATTTTATATCCAGATGTACTTGTATTTTTTTCTACAAGATAATTACTGGCTAACTTACCCGGTATATTTCTAATATTATATTCAGTACTTAGCTTTGCTTCTATATTAGCCGCTCCACGATTTGCACATGGAAAAATTTTTATATAGTTACTTGGTAAATAGAAGATAGTTGAATCCGCCATTTATATAATCTCCTTAATTTTGATTAACATTTTCTTCATTTTTAAATACTAAATCTCATTCAATATAAATATTAGTATCAGCTAAGTCTGCTTTATTTATTCTAAATGAATGATCTCACTCACCACCTGCAGTTAGAAAATTATATACAGTACTATAGTTCTCTAAACTATCTCTAGGACTATTATTTTGACTATATAAGGCGGCTTGATATACAGTAATATTTGAAGCACCATTACTAAAGGCATTTACAGCAAGAGCTGCTGGAATATTAAATATAAATTTTACGCCACTTACTTGACTTGTGCTAGCTTCTACTTCATTGGAATTTAGTAATTGTGCTGTTGCAAAATATGTTGCACTTATAATTGGTACTGAAGTACCTGGTACTATAGCTGCACTTGCAGACGGAGTTGGTGCTTCGCCCTCAAAAGTAAATAATCTAAGATATCATGGGGCATCCCCTGCACTGGGTTTAGCATTTAATAGGCACTGGCTTAGGAAATTAAATAGCGGAAGATTTCCATGATTCTTAAATTTTTTAGTTAAAATTATTTGGCCATGTGTTTTAATAGTGGCCGTTACAATTCCCTCATATTGAATACAGCCTGTTGATACTTTTGATTGTATTTTTTTATTTTTCATTTAAAGCATCTCCTAATTAAACTTTAAAGCTTAATCATTATTTTCTTCATTTTCATTATTGTCTACTATTCATGAAATAGTATTGTCAGACATTGGACGTTCAGCACTTGCAATTGTACTATTATAAAGTTTACCTTGCATAGTACGTAAATCATCAACAGTATCATCTCAGCTACCAGGATTATCTGTAATAACAGATAATAAAGTATCCGGAATAAGATAGTTTGCAGGGTCTATGTTTGGTACTTTTGCAACTAGTAATCTATCTTTAGAGATAATTGTAGTTTTTTGATTCTTTTGTATATTTACATGCCTATTAACTTTATAAGACATACCTGCTGGTAAAATATAGTCTAATAAATCTCTGAGCAAGGCTATAGATCTAAATTCTAATGGAACAAAAATAGTAACTATATTACCTTCTATTATATGAGAAATATCTGTTCTAGTATCCAGTCCTTCTGCCGCAACTAAAGTAGTGACTAAAAGGTCCATACCTTGCTCAGTGCCTTTATTTCTTAATAGCTCAGTAAATGTGGTACAAGCAGCAACCAGTGCTTGAATATTATAATTATGTAGAGATTTAAATCCAAGAGTACTAGTAACCAGGTCTAATAATTTTGTATCTATATTTTCATTAAAGGGTAAATTATATAATATTTCTGAATTAGTTTTTGCAGAGTTTAATATTAATTCATACAAATGACCTATTAATTGAAAATCCCGAGAATGATTATAATATACTGGTGGAGCTAAATTTTGTATTTGTAACATAATTATTTATTATCTCCTTTACTAGAGGAAGATGCCAGCATAATACCCTTGTCTAAATAATCAGCATCTATTTCAGAGATTACAAATTTATTATTAATATTATTATAATCATAATTTAATTTAGATAATTTTAAATTTTCATTTATCTTTGTATTAATATCAATTTGTAAACTTTGTTCTGGAATAAAATTATAATAGAATTGATGATTTGGATCCATTAAATTAATATCTTTAAATAATTGCTGTGGTCCCGTTAGTATTTCGCCATGGCCATTATCATCTACACCATAATATTGAATTAAATCTTGATCAATGCCCAAATTTTCGTCACTATTATCTATTATAGATAGATCACTAAAATATAAATTATCATCCCTATTTTCTTTTGGCTTAATTCCATTATCATTTATATAGGGTGGATAAACAGATAGTTCATAACTATAATAAGAATTATTTTTTAGTCTAATTATATTTAATCCTGGTTTAAGTACATAAAATGCACTCAAGCCAGCTGGAGTTTTAACATAATCGCCAGATCATCAAGTTTCATTGTTAATAGTGCCATTATTAAAAATACTTGGAGTATATGCCTCTTCATTACCTGCAATATTCTTTGCAGTTAGTTTAATCATAGCATAATCATTAATACTGGTAGATTCTGTATCATAATAAAACATAACTAAACCATATGTTTTTTGAGGATTTGTAATTATATAGTTTAATGTAAAGAATGAGTTAAATGTTTCTTTCGTACAAACATAATCCTCAAATGATACTAATGTATAATTTTTAGCATTGGATTCAGCATTACCACTAAAATTATTTATAGTTAAGGTGTCTGTTGTATCTTCATTTAAGTAAAGATCCTTTTTAACAAATCTTTTAAGTAAATGTGGACCAATGTCCTTATCAGTTAATTCAGAATAATTTTCTAAATAATAATCCTGTTGATTTGGAATTTTATCTCATAGCAAATTAATTAAATAATTACTTTTAATAATGCAATCTGAATATACAGGCTTTGGTAAAGCCTCATCTTTTAATTCAAGTTTAATAGTTTCTTTTGAGTAATACCTGTCATTTTGCTCATCTATATAGTCAGTTTTTAAAGTTTGCCCAATATTTGCACTTGTACTGATTCCAAGGTAAGTACGGACTTCTCAACCTCAATCACCACCGAGTTTAATATCAGGTAATTTAGACTCCGATGTAGCATCTTTTACTGTATAATTAACATCTGCACATGGTTTTCACTCATTATCTAAGTTAAGTTCAATTCCACTGGCAGTACTATCACGCCCACAAATAGTTCTAATTGTATCGCCTTCTCCTAAAGTAACTGTTTGATATTCAGTTCATTTGAGATACTTATCATTTTCGCCACCAGGATTATTAGCATCAGCAACAAAAAGTCCTGCAAGTGAAATTCACGGAATATCAGCAAGACCATTCTCTAAAATTTCATCAGTCGATATTCGTTTTGTATTAGCATCTTTTTGAATTCTTTGACTGGTATAATTTTCAATCTCCGTTCCAGCACCTATATATGTAATAGTAGTCTTTTTGGCATCTGTATACCAAAAATATTCCCCCTCTTTTAGTATATATTTACCAGCTTTACCATCAGTTCCATTAAAAGGAATTCAAAAATCACCATCTTGTGGCTCATCTTGTAAATTAAAATAAACATTTATTGGTAAATTACTATTTTTTGATGAATTTGAAGGTTCATACACATACACTTGCACTATTTCACGAATATCAATTTGTTCACTTGTTCCTAATGAAAACATACCAGGAATAGTATAGGTATTTGGAAAAGTAAAACCAGTTGTTTTAGCTCATCTAGAACCTGTTTCATTTTTAGCAGTAGAATCTTGTAAATCAAAATTAGGTTTAATAAAATCGCCTTTTTTATACACTATATTTACAACCGAGCTAGATGTAGCTAATGTTACTCCACTAGCTCCAACTTCAGGTGTGCTGCTAGCATCTGTATAATTAATACATAAATATTCACCATCTTTTAAGGCATACTCTGTATCTTTTGGAATAATAGCCGCTGTTTGGTCTCTGCCAAGGCCATCTTGATTATTGCCACTATTACTTGTTTTTCTTAAGTAAAAATACTGCAAGAATTTTGTAGTATTAACAGGATATCAAGCAATAAGATGCTGATATTTATTTTTATTTTCATCAATGCCCCTGCCAGGAATATTTGTTACATTATATCCTAAATTTTTATATAAACCAGCAATAGCATCATTATACTTATTATCTCCTTCAGCCACCTTTTCTTGTGTTTTAAGCCACTCGTTTCAGGTACCAAAAGTTTCAGCATTTATTGGATATTGATAATATGTTTGTGAATCTGATGGTATAATAGGTGATGTAATAGCATTTCAAGTATAATTTGTGCCATCAGAAGTAACATAAAATCAAGCAGAGTAATTATTTAATCCTTGGGTTCAAATTTGTTGTTTATTAGGGTTTTCAGGGGAACAAGTGATTCATGGTGCTGAAAGTGTAGGTGTTATACTACCTGGTTCAGGAACAAGGTCGTTTAGGAAGTCTTTAAATTTTGCAAAATTATCCCCAGATAAATAATCAAACAATGTTTGCATTTCTGCTGGAATAGCATCACCCTCACTGCTTTGATTTAAGTGCAGATAATAATTTACATAGGCTGGATATGATTTTATAGTTCTTAAATTTGGGGCTCTAAATTGAATATATTGATTTTCAGTTAATGTAATATCTTTTTGTACCGTAAAACCATTTTGATTACTAATTTCTAATTTAGGTAATATGTTATTAAATTCTGGGAGTATAACAGGCTCATATAGCTGGGTAGTTAAATCTGAAAATTCATTATTATTTTCTGCTGCTATATTTTTAAGAACCTGATATACTTGATTATCATAAGTAACATAGTCCCCGGCTACGTATGTAGTATTTGATGCATAATTTGGCGCTGCATCAGTATCCATAAAAGCGTCATCAGGTATTACTTCATCAACTTTTTGTGCAAAATTTGTATCATATTTTAGAAATTCAATACGTCCTGCTAAAATATTTCGTAAAGTTAACTTATTATAAAACTGCTTTGCTTTTAATTTTTTTTCTTCTAGATAGTCTGCCTCAGTTAGGCCCTCGCTTTTAATATAATTTTTTTCAGCTGGTGTATATTTTGCTTTTATTTCCTCATCAGCATTATCCGGTACAAATAAATATTCAACATTTTTTACGGCGGAACTTTTCATGCCCGGATTAAGGTCTAATTCTTTTACTACTACAGCAGTATATAAGTCAGGATCATCTAATACAACATTTTTAATATTTGGATTTGCCCCCTTAATAGTATTTAGAATATCATCATATGGAATTTCTTCACTGAAGTCAAGTTGTCTCATATTAAAAGTTTTATATATAGCTTTAATAATATCTTCTTTTATAGACTTTCATTCAGCATCAGTAACCTTAGCCGTAGTAGTGATTTTGCTATTTAATTTCAGATAGTTTTTAATACAAACAATATCATTGCTATCAATTTCATTCTTAGATAGTATATTATGAGATATTGTTTTATAGTCTTTTATTTCATTTGCAATAGTATTTATTATATTTTCATTAAATCTAAATGAATTTTTATAATCATTAGTAGTATGGAAATTATTATATGTATAAAATGGATAAAATACTAAATCAAAATGATCTATTAGATTTTTAGATGTAGTATTTATTAGCTCAGCCCATATATAGTCGCTAGCTGGAGCTGGTGTTACAGTACATATATAATATTTATCGTTTTTAAATCAAATTTTATTTAAATTTTCATAATCAGCTAGTGGATTATCATCTGGTCCATAGTCATACTCTAAAGACGCTGTAGTTTCAACAGTTAATGGTTTATCAATATAAGTCATACCAGAACCGCTTTCAAAAGAACAGATAGTAACGGCTCTATTAATATCATCTCTAATATCTGAAACAATAATATTAGAAACCATTGGAATATCTGTGGCTTCAATACTATCATTTGTTCTGTATGTTAATTGATAAATTTTATTCATATAATCACGGCAAGTGATTAAAGTATTAAAAGTACCAATAGTTTTTTTAAAGTTTTTATATGCATTTGTAATACTTTCTTTATCTGCCCCATTAACTATCTCCAGTGCATTATAGCACCCAAATTCGTCCGCTGTATGTGAAATTCCTGTAGTATTATAAGAGCTTTCTCCATAATCCTCAAGATTTCATTGAATTGGAGTAGTATCAATTTTTGTAATAGTTCTTGCAGAAATATTACCATTTAAGCCATTAGTTAATGTATAAAGAATAATTAAACCATTTTCTATAATATCGCCAATATCATCTGGAAACTCTATATAGGGCATGAATCTTTTTGAATCATATCCAAATTTATATACATGGGCGCCTTTTGCCTCAGTATTAAGATTTTCAACTTTTTCTCAACTGCTATTTAAATTAGCAGTACCATTTGCCAATGCAGAGTATACAAAAATACCATTTTCGGCAATATGTTCAGTTGGTAGATAATATCTATTAGCGCTATCTATTAATTCAAGATTTATAATTCCACCAGTATTTTCTTCACAAATTTTTATTATACCTTCTATACATTTAATATTAACAACTGGATTTTGATCAGAAATATTGACATCTTCTATCGATGTATAAACAATATCTCCATCTGTATTTGTAAATTTTGTATACCTAGGAATAATAAGGTTACTTGCTTTATCTGGATCTGCACTTCATTCATCACCTTTAAAATAGACAGTAATATTAGCGGTAGCAGATAAATAATATTTCATGCGATATCCCATCATATCACATAATTTACGCATAGATTCCTCTTGTGCAGCACTTGGCATAAAGGCTTCTAAGGTATTTTTATCAACATTATAATTTAATTTATCTAAGCAGGCCGTTAGTACTTTAAGAAGAACTATACCAGGATCAGACTCATTAGTAGATGTAGGATCCCACCTTTCAGAAATTTTACTTGATACTTCTAGTAAATCATTTCATATTTGATAATAGTCTTTTGAAATTTCAGAGATTTTTGTGGACTCAATTTCTTTTTGAGTAATCATTTATATAGTACTCCTTAAACATTGTTTTCTAATTTAAATAAAACTAATTGATAGGTATTAATAGTATAATCAATTTTATCGAGAGCAATAAAACTACAAATTAATCTGCCCATTTCCTGGTCTTGTAGTATTTCAATATTATTTCTATTTATTTTTAATTGTGGTATAAAAATAGCTAATTGTGTATATATAATATCAATTATTATATCTGCAAGTGCTATAGTATTTTGTTCAAATAAATAATGCTTTAGTAACAATCCAAAATATGGATCTCCTATAAGCTCGCCACGTGTTGTATGTAGCAAAGTAAGACAATTTTGCATAGTAGCTTGTTTATGCTCTTCTTCTTTTCATACATTGGTTGAATTTTTATTAAACATATTAGGAAATTTTAAACTACGCAATGTTATAACCTCCTTGTCATATAATTTAGCTCATTATTATATATATTTTTATTAAATATTTAATAAGTTTATTTTAAAGAGGCTGCTTAAAAATAAGCAGCCTCTTTAAAATAAATATTTTTTATATCTTAATTTTCATTTGAATTTTGTGATGTCGGATATTTTTTTGTATAAAGAATAGTAATTGTTCCATTTTTTCCTACTGTCGCAGGTATTGTTATTTTTTTAGTGTTTAAATTTATAGTTCCAGTAGCTATATTTGCAACAGTATCAGTATTTTCAAAATAATAAGAATGACTAGTATCAATAAATGCTTCATCATAAGCTACTTCTTGATTTAAATCCGGTAATTCCGGAAGGTTAATTTCAACAGGATCATTGTTATTACTTGGAGCATATGTTAAAACGCGTTGATAAAGTACTTTACCATTATGTCATGTTCCAACCGTGCTTTCTGTATTAAAAAATACATGTCCTGTATTTTTTAAATCTAAAATTTGTTGGCTATTAGCTTGAACCGCTTTAATAATATTTTGTATAGAATTATATTTATTTAATGTAATTTCATTATTTTTTATAACTGTATTACTTGTTGGATCAAAAATAATTTTAGTGGTAGATGGAATAGTTAAAGAATTGCTAACTACCATATCTGTATAATTACCAGCGCCTCCGGTTGTATTTTTTTCAGCGGCAGCACCTAAATATAATTTTCCTATTACAACAGGATCACTAACGCCTGTTGTTTCAAATGCAACTCAAACAATATCTCCTACATTATAGGCATTATAAACACCTGGTGGTACAGAAAAAGTACTCTGCATAACTATTTTGTTTTTGGTACCTGCAGTCTCAAAAAGTGGAATTCTTAAAGCACAGGTATTACCAGTTAAATCTATTGTTTCTATAATTCCTTTAGTTATCATTTTAAATATTCCTATTTAAAAATTTTCAGCTCTAACGTATGTACGATTTCTCATATTTTGTGGGCTATTTGTAGTTTTAGAACTATTTTGGGTAGTACCGCTAGTTTTAGTCAATAAAGCACCACCTACTTTTGTCATATTAAGTTGCGTTCTATATCCCATTCCATCTATTGTATCAATTTGTTTTGTAATAATATAAAGTCCAGAACCAATATGCTGATGGCCACCTGGAAAAATAATATTTAATCTTATATATGTTAATAATTGTGCTGGTCGTAAAAGACCCTGGACTGTGACAGTAGCATTAACTGGAAATTGTGTAATTTTAGTTCACCATGTTTGATCATTTGGTTCAGCTAAATAATGTTTATTTTTTGATGATAAGGTTGGAGCATATACATCTTCCCACTTGCCATCATTATTAATACGTCTTACATATTCATCTGGCGCTAATTCCATTTGGTGCTCATAATAAAGCGCATAATTTTCATTATTATCTAAACTAAATTGTGTAACAATAGCTGGTGTATTATAGCCAATATTTAATTCATAAGCATCACTTTTTTCAGTATTATAACTAATTTGAGATACCTTAAAATATGGACCACCAACTTCTACTGCATTACCATCTTTATCAGTACCACGTATATCACCAAAATTTTCATTATATGTATAAAAACTATCATAGCTTGATGCATCATGTATTGTTAATACAAAAATACTTTTCGGATCATTTTTATTACTATTGCTTGATGAATACATACAACTTACACAATACATAATATAATCAAGTGCTGAAATATTTGTTTTTGCTTCCAATTCAACCGTAGCATCTCTACCATCAATTAGTTTATTTAAATTAGAAGCATCCATACCAGAAAAAATTGATCTAAGATTATATTGTCAAAAAACCTCTTTAATAACATCACTTGGTTTAGCAACCCTTTTTCCAAAGCTTAAGCATGCCGGTGTGTTTAAAGCAGCACCAGAAATAGCATTTATAGTATATGTAATTGCAGAGCCTTGTAAATCAAAGCTTTGTTGAATAGTAGTAAGTACAGCTTCTTCATCTTTATAAACAAAAGCAGGAGTAGCAGCATCACCATATGTAAAAATAATTTTTCTGGTTGTACTTACACTGCTAAAAATTTTTTCAAAGAAGTTAGGGTCATCATTTTGTGTAATTGGATATTTAATAGTTAAAACATACTGATTTACTTGACCATTAATTTTAGTAACCTGTAGTTTTTGGATATAGTTAGGATATCTGACACCATAAACATCTTTATAAAAAACGCCCCTATCATCTTTATAAGCCGCTTTAGTTTGATTGGTGAAAATACCAAATGTATAATCGCCAGTACTACTTTTAAAAGTTACCTTTACCCAGGGTACCTGTATACGAGCTTCAGATGAAGCAAGACTTAATCGATTATATTTATACATTATATCTCCTCAAAGGTAATACTAGTCATATTGGGTATCTTTAATTCTGTATAAAAATCAGATAATACTATAAAAGCATCTTGGATGTCATTAAAATATGCAATTAGCCATCAATAAGTCGGATTATTATAGTATTTTAAGGCTAGATTATCTAATGTATCTGTGCTATCAACTTTATGTAAAACATATGATGATGTTTTTTTCATCTGTGATCCAATACCATAAATATACCTTTTATCAACACTATTATAATAGTATGGCGTGTCTGTATATCTATTTAAGTAATTATATTGTACATATATTTTTTGTGTTAAAATATCCATTTATTATCAAGTTCCCATCCTAAAATCTTGTTCGTTCACTTTTTTCATAGTATTTACCATACCTCTAAAGGAACCATTTGTATATACAGAATTAGCATCATATGGGTCTACTTCAGTAATAGTAATACCCAGGGAAATTTGTGCATATTTACCATTTGATAAAATAGGCTTTCCATAAGTAACGCCAATAGGAGCCGATACTATACCTTTAATAAAAATTTCATTAGTTAAACGTACAGCAACCAATGGTGGTTCTATAGCTTTATTAGATATATCATAATTTGGTAATGCTATAGCCTGTAAAGCATGCAGTAAATTTTCAACATAATCTTCGCCATAACCAAGTTCTGCATTACTCCAGTTCATATTAACATCTTCCATCATATCTCTATGCATTTTAAAGCCAATCTGAACAGTTCGTGGTCCTGAACTGCTATAAGTTTGTACAGGTGCAGAACGTCCAAGCGCTGTACTTTCTGAGAATGTAGATCCCATACTATCTGTTAATTCGTCTGGAACACAAGGTAACTTTCAATATCTAACTTTTTCACCTAAATGTGAAATATATAAATAATTTTCTTGTAATACAACAGGATTTGTTAAAAATTTTTTAAGGCGGCTATCTCGTAAAGCCGCTTGTTCTCGTCTAATAAGATCTGGCATATTCTATATTCTCCATAAAATTACTGTTTAGAAGCTTTGTACATTTCAGGATAAATATCACTTTTAGCAATAGAACACACTTCAAGTTTTTTATGTGCATCATTTCAAACAGTTCCAATATATCTAATTTCTAATTCTTTATCAATATAGCCTAAGTTATCATAGTTTATTTCACTATAATCTCTATTATTTTGATAAAAATTATAAAATAGTGGCGACATACGACTATCTCATATTCCATCTTGCTTTGTAACTATGCCGGCAGCTGTAACCGTTTTGGTTTCATATTCATATGGATCAATAGATGATGGTTTAAGATAGTATTTTTTTGGTCATTCTGATGGGTCTTGTGGTTCTCCCTCTGGATCTCAATAAGGTTCTCCAAGCTTTAATATTTTTGTAGTAACTGTTAAACTTGCAGAGGGCGCACCATTTACAATTTTCTGAGCACGTTCAATATTATCTCCACATGGATCAAGCGGTGTAATATTACTATTTAATAAGTATGCAATTAAATTATCTGAAAATGGATAACTTATTCCTGTGTTATATTTTAATAATTGAAGTGGCGTTATTGGATTAAAAGTTCTTGTAGCTGAAAATTTTTCGGCTGATATAATTTGTGGAATACCCGTTTCTGATAATTGCTTATCTTCAAAATTGGTAACTATATAATTTTGATATCAAGTTAATTTTTTAGGTGTAGTATCTTCTTCTGTTGTGATATCGTTGCCTTCAGTTCCTTCTTCTGCATTAGCTACTGTTGTATTATTTGTTTTTTTAATTTTACCAACTCAACCAAATTGGCAATTTCTATAATCGCCTTCTAATATTGTTATAGAAGAAGCATTTTTTGTAGGTAATTTAATAAATAATTTTAATTGGGATTCTTTATCTGCAATTTCACCCTCTCTAGTATTATTAATTTTTAAAAATTTATTTATAAAATCATCTGATTTTAATTTATCATATAATACTGGCTGATTAAAATGCATATCAACAAATTTTTGATACGTAGCTAGTTGTAAATTTTGAGCAGCCGCTGTATTTTCAATAATATTTGTAGCATATAACCCACAAAAAACTTCAACTGGTTCTAGGCAATCAATAGCAATTGTATATTGTTGACAAAATTTTACAGGTAACATATAAATTTTATATGCAGCATCGTAGGAATTAAATTGTGGTAAGTTGCTTAATTTTAAATTATTACAGTAATGATTTCCAAAACAGTTATATAAAGGCATTAAATTTACATTATAATAATCTCGTAAAAATCTTAGATATCTGCCTAAATATTCATGTGTATCATTATCATATAGTGTATTTTTTATAATTAAGTTATCTATGCCATTTAAGGTTTTTCTATTTTCATAATAATAGTCAATAACATTTCAGTGAGCCGGCGCTATTTGAATATTATCTTTATATACAGCATCAATATATTCACAAATTTGATTCCCTTTAATATATCTAATATGTCTTTGTTTTGCTCTGCTATAGATAGCTTTTTCTTTTTTATCTATATCTTCTGTTGTAAGAATATCTCAAGTAGCCTTATCAACACTTGATATAATAGTATTAGCTTCTTTACCGGTACTTTCTTTAATTCTAGCTTGTTCTTGTGTATATACTTTATAGTTAGGTAAATTTACACTATTTAATAGCTGTTTAAGATATCCAGTAAATATATGATTATTATTAAACTTAAACATTTAAAACGCCCACTCCTTAATTAAACGGACTTGTTCCAGCAGTTGCGGCTTCAACAGGATTATAGCTTAAACTTGCAACATCAACTTTTAATACGCCATCAATTATAACTGTTTCAAGTAAGTTATAAATACTTAAGATACTCTGATTTAATGTCTTATTATCTACTTCATCGGATTCTTCAGCAGCAGATACTTTTTGCTTCTCCTGTTCTTCTTTGTTAGAGGCTGTTGCACTACTGGTCATATCATCCATGCTACCATTTACAACTGTCCCTGTACCACTTGAAGAGGTACTTGTACCAGTTTTCTTTTGACCGGAACCTGTTAAACCAACCATTCTTAATAAGCCCTGCCCAGTAAAACCACCATCTGAACCACTAAATAAACCACCAATTACTGAGAATAAGCTTTCTGTAAAGCCACCAACCATAGCAGCAGCTTTCATAATATCAGATACTTTTAATTTAGTATCTACGGAGTTACCCATAACAGAAATACTTGGAATAGGAATACCACCAGCAAAATTGTCAAGTAGGTCAGCAGCTTTATTTATAAGATATAAAACAGGATTAGATGCTTCACCTGCAGCAGCACCATACTGAATATTTGCTCACATATTATTGAGCATTTCACCAATACTAATGCGGTCATACATTGAATTAGCCATAGTAAATAAATTACTATACATTTGATCATAGCCGCTCAAATCTTTGGTTAATTTTTCTATTAGGCTAGCTTGATTATTATATGTTCCTGTTAAATTAGTAGCAGCTTTTAAATCTGAAGCAGTTAAACCAAATACTTTAGCTAATTGCTGTTGTACAACTTTATTTCCATTTGCTTCTTCAACTAATGTTTCCATATACTTAACCATTTGAGTAAGTAAGTCATTAGTTTGTGAAGCATCTAGGCCATCTGCTAGTATATCAGAGATTGATAAATTAGCATTATTAGCAGACATAATAAGTAAATTACCCGCTCCGCCATTAACAATACCCTCAATATCACCAGCAGCTAATTTGCCCAAGGATTCAGCAATAGAATTTATACCACCTTGTGAAACACCTACTGAATAGAGAGAGCCCAGTCATTCTTGAACTTGATATTCAAAGCTAACAGCTTCTTTAGCTCCCATAAGAGCTTCAGCTTCAGTTAAACTTCCACGAACACTTGAAGCAATATCAGAAAGATATTCAGATGTTTCATACATTTGATTAAGAAGCTCATTTAAAGCGGCTTCCATACCAAGACGTGCAGCTGTTGTATTTTCATCTTGAATACGAATTAAACGACGCATATTACCATCAAAGGTATCAAAAGTAGTAGCAATACGTTCTCGCATAGTTTCAAGCATTCCAATTTGTTCAACATCTTTGGAAATACCTTTTTCTATTGCAACTATAGTGTTTTTATTTAAATCTTCGAGTCTAACAAGAGGAGAAACCATAGCAGCCGCAAAGTCAAATTGAATTTGACTAAAATACGACCCCATTCGTTGCTTATTAGTTCTCGAACCATACAATCTAGTATCTATTGGACCCTTTGTAGCTCCAATAGTATCCATTAAATTATCAATACTTCTCGCAATATTTGCAAGAGCTTTAGTCATATTAGCAAGGCCTTGCTTCATGGAAGCAGAACTTTCAGCAGTAGCTTTTTGAACTTCTAACTGAGCTTCTGCAACTTCCAACTGTGCTTCTTCATTTGGTTGAAGATCTAAAGCTTGCATAGCCTCAGCTTTAGCATTAGTTTCTCGTTGCTGTGCAGCAGTTGCGTTAGCTTTGGCTGTTTCCTCAGCCATTAATGCCTTAAGTGCTGATGTTTCTTCAGCACTTAAATTAGCTTCAGTACCATTTTGTTGTGCTTGGTCTTGTTTTCTCTTAGCATCTTCAGCTAATTGTCTAGTAGCAGCATCAGTTATTGTGGCTTCAGTAGCAGCTTTTTGAGCAGCTGCAGCCTCTGCTTTTCTAGCTTTATAGGCATCAAGTTTAGTTAAAGATGCGGTATCACCATTTTCTGCAAGTTCACGTACCTTTTTGGCACCCTTTTCATTTTCATGTCCAGCAAGTCGTGCTTGAGCTTCTTTTTTAGCTGCAAGAGCCCCGGCAAGAGAATGTGTTTTGCCCTCGGCATCTTTATAAGAAAATGCTTTTGAAAGACCCTCTAACCTTTCTTTAAAAGTTAGCCCAGCAGCAAAAATATTTTTCTTAAAATATTCACCACTCTCATCCTCAGCTTCTTTTCGTTCTAAGTTTTCTCTAGCTATTTGACCCATAAAACTTGTTGCATCAACGCCTAAATCAACAAGCCTATCATTAAGAGCCTCTTGCTGAGCTATCCTTTCTCTGTTTGCTTTTGCCTCACCTCTTAAAGCAAGGTCTCTTTGTGCAAGATCTTTACGACTATATATTAAGTCTTGTTTTTGAATTTTTAAACGGTCTTTCGCATTTTCATTAGCTTGTCTTGCAAAATCCTCTTCAATTTGTTCAAGCAAATCCCCAGTAGAATTTGCCATTTTTTGTAGTATAGCAGTTTCTAGTTCAAGTGCACTTATGCGTTCTTTAGTAGCAAATAAGTTTTCTTTTAGCTTTTCATTTAAATATTCTTCAGATTTGCTAAGTGCTTTATTAATAGCTGCATTTTTTTCAGTTTCAGCATTTTGTTTAGCTAAGTTGGCTGTTGCATTGTTAACAGCTTCTCTTAAGAAATTTTGGTCTTTAGCTTGCTGTCTAATAGCAGCGGCATCTCTTTCAGCCTGTGTAGCCTGTTCCCGTTGAGCTTTAGTAGCAACTTCCGTTGTTTTAGTTAAATACTCTATATTTTGGGACTCTTTTAAATAAATATTTGCATTTTGTTCTGACTGACTAGCTTGCTGCTTTAGCGCAGCTATTGCAGAAGAAACAGCACTATTTAAAAATTCTTGTGAATTAGCTTGCTCATGGAGTATAACTGCAGCTTTATTAGCTGCATCTGCTTGTTCATTTTGAGCACTTGTAGCTGTTTGAACAGCTTGAGCAAGATATTTGGCATCAGTAGCTTCTGCCCTATATGTTGCTGCATTTACTTCAGATTGTGCACTTTGTTTATTTAAAGCTTTAGTAGCATTTTCTGTAACAGCTTTTAAGTAGTCAGTTGAGTTTGTTTGTGCTTCAATAAGACTAATTTCATTCTGAAGAGCTTGTGTTTGACTTTGTAAAGCACCTGTACTAAGATTAAGTTTTGCAGTTAAAACTTCCTGAGCAGAGACTTGTTCTGTCTCAACGCCTTCACCTTTAGCCTTATCTGCTTTTTTGACAGCTTTAACCTTACCATTTTCTTTAACATAATTACCAGCCGCATCTTTAATTCTACCAGATTTAGTAGTTCGTTGCCCTGGTTCTAAGTCAACTCCCCGCCCAGTTTTTTTATCTACATATTCATGAGTTTTTACAACACGTGTAAATCCAGCAGCTTCTTTTTTAGCGGCCTCTAGTTTTATTGCTTCTTCTTGAATTTGTTTAAGAATAGTATCATAAGAAGCACTAACTGCAGCTGAAGCTAATTCATCTTTATAAGTTTGTAATTTATAAATCTCATTAACTGTTCTTGCGTGTTGTGTTGCAGCTTCAAATACTTTATTTTCAACTTCAAGCCTGGCAATTTCTTCTTGATTAAGATATTGTAAATTTATATCAAATTGTTTTTGAGCTAATTGTAATCTTAAATCTGCAATTCTACTCTCAGAAGCAATTCCAAGTTGCTCAGCTCTATTAGTATAAAGTTGTTCTGTTTGTATTCTTTTATCTTCTAGGCTACTTTTTTGTCTGGCAATATTTTCAAGAGCTTGTATATTTGCTAATTCAGACCTAGAAATTTTTTTACGTTCAGCTTCTCATTCTTGTTCAAGAATTCTACCACGTGCTAATGCTATATTATGAGCAGTCTGTGTCTCTAAAAGTTCTTTCTTTTTAGCCCCACTTACAGCATATGCCTCTAATTGTGCTTGTTCTTGTTTTGCTATTTTTGCTTTTAATTCTTTTATTTTTTCTATAGCAATTTTATCAGTTTCAACATAATTTTTAATTGCTGCCTCATTACCTGCAATAAGAGCATTTAGAAGCTGCTCAGCCTGTTTTATACTACTAGTTGTAGCTCCCTTAGTTTTATTTAAAAGATTACTAACTAAAGTATTAAGAGACTGAGAAGCTTCTCTTAAGGCATCTGTTGGATCCTGATACTCAGAACTTTGATCTCTTCCATATAAGCGTTGAGGTTTTATGGCCATAGCTTATGATTTCCTTTTTCTGTTTAGTTTACTAACGTCTTGACTTACTATTTTTTCTTAGATTTTCCATTGCCTGATTAGTGTTTTCTATTTTTTCATTAATAAGTTTAACAAGTTCTATACGTTCTGTAACTGATAGATCTAGAACTTCATTATAGCTTGTATGAATATTATCACTAATATATCAGCATTCTTTTACAATTTCTTTAAAACGTTTTGGGCCATACGGTTTACCATCGCTAGTCCGTTGTGGGTCTAAAAAACTCTGGTCCGAAGCGAAAAAATGTACTTACGGGTTCACCACAAGATGGACAAGGTATAATAAATCTATTATTAAGACCAATATAATTATTTAGCTTATCTATTGTATTCATAAGCTTGTTTAAATCTCTTGCAGAAAGATCATTTATAAAGAACTCAAGTTCCACTGAATTTAGCTTTTGATCATCTACAGTATCTATCGCTAAAAGTAATTGTGCAAATGTTTCAAAATGAATCTTTGCATCAGGAGCTTTCTTTTTAAGTTCTTTAGTTTTTGTTTCAAGATTATCTAGCATTCTAGGAGTTTGAACTTTAAGGGTAACAGTTTTTCCACAAGAAGGTAACGTTATAGTTCTAAGGGTCTCAAACTCTTCTCTATTAAAAGGTTTTACTTCTAAGTCATCTAATTGAGCAATAGCTTCAATAGACTCCTCACAATAAGGGCAGATTAAATTAACTTTATAGCCAGAGCCATAAGTAACAATTCTTAATTTGTGAAGTAAAAATTCATAGTCACCAACTGCTAAGTCATAAACATGTGTAGCTGGCTTATCAATCATGCAGTCTTCAATAATATCTGCAAGAGTTTTTAAAGGCATATTTGTAGCATTTAATCTTTGCATTTCATGACGTGCAGTCATACTTTTAAGAGTAATATTTTCAGCAACAGGCTTTTCATAAATAAGCCCGCCAGAAGGGAGCTTATAAGTTTCTGCAATAGTAAAAGTTTTAGTATCAGACATGTTTTAAATTTCCTTTCAAATTAAATTTCACGATTTTCAAAATGTTTTTCTAATATCTCTCTAATTAAGGCAGATATTGTTATATTTTTTTCTTTGGCCAGCTCAGAGAGCCTTTGTTTAAGTGGTTTTGTAGATTCAAAAGTTTGAATAACTTTATCACTACGATCTAATTTTTGTCTACCCATAATATATTCCTTTCATGCTGATAAAATTTATTTATCAATTAATTTAGCAAATCATAATATATTTTTATTAAAAATTTAATAAAAATAAAAAGGCTTCTTTAGAAGCCTTTTTATTTTTATATATTTTTATTATTATTTATTATCTTGTCATCATAACATTGGATCCACCGCCGGCACCACCACTGATACCAGCAATTTTTTCGGTCTCAGAAGCTCTACCAGATGTACCTCTAAGCATTGTGGCTCTATCATATTCAATAGTGACATCAATTTGACGAGGACCCGTATCACTATTCTTATCAAAATCACCTTCTGATAATGCAGATGGGAAACAACCTGTAAGTGTCCATGTTCTAATTGGACGATAGTCTTGGGTATACTCGATTAAGAGACAATCCATTTTATACTCATACATACGACCGCCAGTACGTGTCTTAAGGTCATATGTAAGTTCTTGCCAAGCCTGAATTAACGATTTGGTATCAACACCAACAATATCATCGATAACAATAGAACCAGACTCAAATGTTGGAACACCTGCAAACTTTACAACCTCATTACCACGTCTGTAACTGAGAGCTTCAACTGAAAAGTGTGGAACTTTAGCTTTAACAACATTAAGCTTAAGTAACTCTTGGACTTGGGCCGCTGTCCAAACACTCTCAGAATTAAATTCTTTAATTTTATTGGCAATTAATCTTAATACAGGATCTTGTGCATTTGCAGGCATGAATATAAAGAAACCTGACCGTGCAGCTTCATAATTTTCTAAATTGCTAGAAATATGAGAAGTATTAAGAACATTATCTGGCGCCTTATTTAATACAATATCGTAATCTTTACGCATTTATATTTTCTCCTTATTTTATACTTCTATACTATAAATTAGCCAACTAATTTTTCTTCTATTGAAATTGTTGTCTCATCAAAATTGTCCTCAAGAGTAACGGCAATTTCGAAATCTTCAACGGCTTCAATTGGAATAATTCTAACGGCTGCAAAAAGTTTTGCTTTTAAGCTAGTTTCTTTCTTTTCAAACTTATAATCATTAATACCTTGATTTGCTTTCATGATTTCAAGTGTTGGACGAACAGCATTGCAGAAATTAGTCCATAAAATTTCATCATTTGGATCAAACATTAAAGTACGGCAGGCTTGATAAATAGTCTTTTTAAGGGTGCAGCAGAGTTGTCTAATATTAAGGAAGTTACTAGCAATTAATCCAGCTTCATTTCTATAAGCAGTTCTATTACCCCAAAGATAATAGCTATTATTAATAGGAATAATTAAGTTTACAGACTCCCTTTTTCTTGTTTGCAGAGCATTAACAGCCTTTTCTCCAAGTCTAGCTGAAACACCGACAACCTTAAATGGACAAATGCCACGCGTATAACCTGATACACTATACCATTCATTATAGCTACTAAAAGCCCTAGATGCACAAGCTAAATAATGGAATGATCCAGGGAGTGTTGTATTCGTATAAACATCATTTGTGATACCATCATATGTTACAGTTGGTGCAAAATAAGCAGCATATTGACTTGATACTGTCATTGCACTTTGAATAGCACTTATTTTATTTTCTTGTGTAGTTTCATTTTCATAAGCATCTTCAGGAATATCTAATAATACAATTATATCACCACGGCCAGGATTACCAGCTTCCTCAGCACTTACTAAACCCAGCATACTTGTATTAACTTCTGACATTTGTACAACGCCTGGAATACTTCTTCTTAAACCAGATAATACATATCTAAAATCATATAATGATTTATCTTTGAAAGCCTCTCATGTTGAAGCATCACTTAATTCGGAAACATCAGATATCTTTTTATAGAAAATAGAATATCCTTGAGTTAATAATAAATATGCAATTTGATTGCCATATTGAACTGCGCCTATTTGTGCATCATTTCCGCGATGATCTGGGGTTACATAAAAATAATTTGTTGCCTCATCTCAATCTTTCTCATAGCCACTTGGCTTACTTGAATTAAGCTTGTTTGCAAAAGATAATCTATAATATGTTGTAACAGGTGTATCAGTTCCAGTAGTTCTAGCAGCTATTAAATAACCACCCTGACCAGCCTCTGACTGAGTAATTTCTGTACCTGTAAAAAATTGTTCCTGATTATCTGGATTATAGTAAGCTTCATAAGTGACAGGCCCCATAGTTACTTCGGAGCCAGGAATATTACTTAAAATAGCAAATGATGCAGGAATATCAGTATCTTGTACCATACCAATTTTCTGTATAAATTCTGTTGTTGAAGTAATATACGCAATATCATTCTCATCAAATGGTGTTGGATTATCTAATGTATACGTAATATCTGTAACAAAACCAGGAATAGCTACAGTGAAATTACTAGCAGGTGCAAAACCAGGTTGTGTTTTATCAATTTCTCTTATAACAACTTTTGGCATAATGAATAATTTCTCCTTTATAAACTACTAGTTTATGTATTTTAATTTTTGTTTTTACAAGATTTTTCTAAATCTCAATTAATTTAGCGAATCTTATATATTATATTTTTAATTTTATTTAAGAATCCTCTATTTTAATTTCATCAGATTCAACAACTTCTAAAGTATCTTTATCAAGCACCTCAACAAGAATACCTTCAATAGACCAATTTTTCTTATATGGAATACTAAAGAAGAATGCATCTTGTAATTCAAATTGAATAGTTCATCTATTAAATTGCCCAGGAAATATATGTTCAGAAATATCACTAGTATTTGCAACTGTTGATAAAACTCTTATATTTGCAACATGCTTTATAGTTGCCCCATTATATGGAATATCAATATGAATTAGCGGATTATTTATTAATTTAAATAGAAAATTACGTAAATATTCATCACCGTCATCAACAGTTTTAGTATAAATATCTAATTGATATTCTAACTTAATCGGAATTACATTTAAATGTGCTGTTTGCTCTGTAGTTCCATAAAATTTTAAGCCATCAAATGAACGACTATTTTTAATATTTAATATTAGCTCAATATCATTACTTCTAGATAATGCAATAAACGGTAGCTGAAAAGCTTTGTCAGCTTTATCATCTGCCATTAAAGTATATAATCTTTTAGATTCTTCTGGCCTTAAAACTCTTAAAGGTGAATTTTCTGGCAATCATTTTTTTAATTTATATATAATAGCATCATCATAATATCTAACTGCCATTAAATTTTCTCCTAATAATTTTGTTTAGTAAATGCTGCTCTTAAAATATTACTGCCAGGTGTTTGCTCATTACCATAAGTAATAAGTGTTGCAAGTTTATCCAATTCGGGATTTAAAAAAGTTACTATAAAAGTTTTATCTACATCTTCAGTAGTAATTGAAGCATTTCTAATAATTTTTTTACACATACTTTTTAAGTCTGTTTGATAATTTTCCATCAAATATTGAGAAAGTTTTTGTTCGTTAGTTCGCATAGGATAATTAATAACTCTGAACATTGCTCAATCTCTAATAAAAATTTTTTTTTCTTCTATTGTTTCATCAAATGTATTTATAATTGTAAAAAACATTTATTTAACCTATTGTTCTTTTATACCAGATTTTATATTTAATAATCTATTTAAGAATTTCTCAGCTAAAATAGCTGACTTAAATTTATAATTTGTATCAAAGTATTGTTCTAAAATATTTTTAGCAGCATCGGGTGTATAGTTAATTGTTGGCTGATTTTTCTGCACAACAATATTTCCAAGTAAATCTTTATGTGTTATAATAAAAGCATCTATAATTTTTTGTATTTCTTTTTTTGTTATACCTATATTTTCTTGCTCAAACTCTTTAAAGATATCAAATATTTCATTTTCATCTGTAATTTCAAATTCTTTGCTAGCTGCTTTCTCCTTAGCTTTCTCTGAGTATAATTTATTATTTATAAAACATTTTTTTCGATAGGCATCTACATGGGCCAAATCTCATAATTTAGTGTGGTCTGTAATAATTATTTGCTTTTGATCTAGCGGATTACCTGGCTCATAAAAAATATTTTCATAAAAACTTTTTTTACTACTTTCATCATTTTTTGGATACTTTTGAATTAATAGTGCATTATCATATTCATTTTTTTCCAATGCTTTAAGTATAGCACTATTTTGTTCAAAATATTCTAAAACAGTTGATACATTATCTATATTATATAAATTATTATTAAAAATAATATTAACTTCACGACCAATAAAACCACCATTTCTTAGGTCTTCTAGCGGTACTAATCTATTTGCTACTGCATTATGTAAACAGGTATAATTTTCTGGATGCTCTATAATAATTTTTTCAAAAGTTGGATCTGCTAACTTAAATTTTAGAAAATCAATAAAAGGATTTGCACCTTTTGTATAACCATAGGCAGATAATTCAGGTATAAAAGCATCAGAAATAGATAATAGTGCTTTTAAATTAAAGCCTTTTCATTCTGTTTTTAAGTATTCATTTCAAACCTTATCAATAGCCACAACATTTTTACCACCATTACCTGCTTTATTTGCAGCTACCCTAAATTTTTTTTGTCAATTTTCACTTTCCTGTATATCTTTTACTTCATCATCAACTTCAGTTTTTGAAGTTGATGCAAATAAAATTCTTAATTGACTAACTAAATTAATAACACTAGTATCTAATTTTGCTATTGTAGAATTATTATCTTTAGTGTGCTCAGCGACATCTAAAATTTGAATCGGTTCTTTTTTTAAATCTTCAATAATTTCTTTTTGTTGATTAGCAATAGTGCTTCAACCAATTTTTGTATCTATTCAATTATTGGTTGTGTTAAAATTATTAATAATTTCAATTAAATCTTTACTAGCTGTTTTTTCTTTCTTTTTTAAAGTTTCTTCTTGTGTTGTTAAGAAAGTTTTAAATGTTGAATAATTATCTGATAATCTTTTATAGGTATTTAATAATTCTGTAATGCTATTATCTTTAAGTTTATCATTTATTTCTTTAGTTATATTAGCTCTACTTTTTGTAGCGTCACCATCACCTTTATTTATTAAATTAAATTTATTATTTATATCTGCTAAATCTAATTGTTCAATAAAGTCTTTAATTTTAACCTGGTCTTTGTTTATAAGCCATTGTTTTTTGACTTGATCTTGTAAAAAATCATGTATACTATTAATTGCCTGCTGTATTTTAACTGCAAGCTCTGTATAATCCTTCTGTATAAAAAAGGGTAAAATAAGAGTTATATATTTGTGTATAGCTGGTAAATATTTTTCATTATTTTTAATAAGTAAATCAGCTCATTTAAAATAATTAGCAGTTAATTGTTGTCTAATTTGTTCATTTTCTTTTTGACAGTTATCTATAGTAGAATTAATAGTGTTAATATTAGTGATTATTTGTTGAATTTGTTCTTCTACTTTTTTAATACCATTTGATTCAAAATTAGTTTCATTTTTAAGGATTATGTCTATATTTTTAGAAATAATATCCGTTAAAATAGTACTTGGTAATAGAGCTGTAGTATTAGAGGACTCATCAGCTTCCCTTAATGGTAATCTTTTTATAAGATACATAAATTAATCATCCTCCTCGTTATCTAATAATTTTGTAAAATTATTTTGTTGAAAATCTAATATTTCATCACGAGGAGAAGTATCTTCGTATTCAGGTGCAATTTCACAAACAATTGAAGCTGGATAAATCATAATATTTTGTAAATTAAGTAATCTAAAACATCTACTTTTTGCACCATCTAATCCAGCTGGGAGCATAAATAAACCACCTTGTTCAAGTCCAGGAAGATCATATGGTACATGTAATAATAATGAATTATCTTGTAGTTCAGTAACTCAGCCAGCTTTTCTTAATGAATATTGATTTGGATGTTCTTCTAAAATACCATAAAAGGTTATAGGCGTTTCATAATTGGTATCTAAATCACCATGCATATCAAATTCTTTACTTTTTCTTGGTGCTCTATAAATAAATTTAATACCAATAAGCCGGCCCATCTCCTTAAATCAATCACGATGGAGTTTAATATTCTGATTTATTAATAGACCATAGTCATTATTTATTTGTTCTGGTATATTATTCAAAATAATTAACCTCCATCGTAATTAAATAATTTTAATGCCTAAACTCGACCCTTAATTTCCTTAGTACCAACTTTATAATTATAAACCATACCCTCGGTTATTAAAGTTTTTCCGCTGTCTTCAAGGTTAGTTTTTAATCTAAATGCTTTTGTGCTAGTAATAGTTTTATTATAACCTTCCAAAATACCATTATTATTGGTAAATTCAAAAATGGTTTTCTTAGATTTACCAGATTTAAAATTAATTAAACCTTCAATAATTAAAGTATTATTTTTTCCAACTTGACAATCTGTCATCTTAAAGGAATTAACATTACCATAAACATTAGTAAAGTATTTAGTAATGCACTCATTAATAGTCTTATCATGGACACTTTCTAGTTCATTTAAATCAAATTTTTCATTAATTCCTTGATCTAAATAACCTTGGACTTCTGCATCACTAATAGGAGTTCTAAATTCTTTACTATTAAACATAGCGTCAATAGCAGCTTCACTTTCACTATCCTCTGTTAATGTTTTATCGCATTCACAGATTTCTTTACCACACTTTTTGCACTTTGTGCTTTCGGCATTAAAAGATTCATTTAAAGTAGTATTTTCAGAAGCATTCTCAGTGGCTAACTCATTTTTCTTTTCAATATCTTTAAGAAGCTCAGAATTATTTAAGGACTCATTTTTTTCTTTTTCTTCTTTATTTTCATTAGCTTTTTCAGTCTCCGAATCTTCTAGCGTATTAACTTCTTCAGGAGTTGGAAGTTCTTCTACTGCCTGGGCATCTTTAACTGCGGGTGGAAGTGCACTTTCTAAGTCAGCTTTATGAGCATCAAGTTTCTTTTGAATAGCATCTTTAATTAATTGATTATCACCAGCTTTTTTAAGTTCTTCTTCATCCGCCTTAATTTGAGCCTGAATATAATCAATATAAGCATTATATTTACTCATATCAGTATCAAGATCTTCTTTTAAAGATTCTTCTGTCTTTTTTAGTCCAAGGGCTGCATCTAAAGCGTCATCATCAATATATTCAGAACGGCTTAATGTAAGATGATCCATTGGAATTTCTTCACGACCATTCTTTTTAGAAATAAATACATCGGTAATATTTTCATCAGAATCATTAGCTAAAATTGCTTGCATTTCTGCTTTTGCGTCTTTAACTCTTCCATGAAAATCTTTTTCAATTACTGTGTCACCGTTTTTATCTACAGCATAAATAATAAAATCATAAGTAGACGTTATTTCTTGTAATTTAGTCTTTTTAACGGACTCATTAAAATCATCGTCATCATCAAAAATAACTTCAAATTTTAATCCATATTTAGCTGCAAATCTGTCAAAATATTCCCAACCGGAATACTTATCGCTCTTTGCATAAGCAGCAGAAGCTAGCTCGTCAACCTTTTTAGCTAAATCCTCATCCTCGAGCTCAACCATAATTTTATTACAGTTTACAGTATCTACAACCAAAGGTCTATTAAAGAAAAGATTTTCATCATCAATAGACTCATCAAAAACAACTTCAAATTTTAATCCCCGTTTTTCTGCAATTTCATCAAAGTATTCTCAGCCAGATAGCTCATCACTTTTTGCATAAGCTTCAGATGCAAGTTTATCAACTTTCCTAGCTAATTCTTTATCTCGGGCTTCTACTTTAATTTTATTACAGTTTACAGTTTTAATAACTATTGGATGATCAAAAGCAAGATTTTCATCATCAATAGACTCATTTAAAGTAAGATTTTCAGAGGTATTTTCAGAAGCTAGTTCATTTTTCTTTTTAATGTCTTTAAGAAGCTTGGAATTATTTAATGATTCGTTCTTTTCTTCCTCAGATTCCTCTTTATTTTCCTCTTCCTCTTCTGCAGATTCTTCTGGGTTAGGTAAATCAATAGCTGCTAAATCAATATCTTCTTCACCTTCTGTAGACTCTGGAACTTCCTCTGTATTAGTTTCAGCTGATTCTTCTTCAGTTTCAGCAGATATCGGCTCTTCTTCTGGTATTTCTGTTTCAGGAACTTCCTCTTCTGCAACTTTACCAATTATGGTATAACCGGTATCATTTCCACAATGCTGACAAATTTCACCAACATTAGCAGTATTAGGATCTTCTTCGGATCTCTCTAAATCTGCTTCATCTTTATAGAATAAAGTCATACATTGTGGACATTGAATAATGACTTTACCAACATAAGATGGAAGAATGTCTTCTTCTGACTCAGCATTAAGGTCAACTATTTTTTCAATCTTTGCTAACTTTGCTTTTGCTATTTCGGCATCACGCTCTTCAGAAGCATTCTCTAGATCTTCCTTACTGCCAAGATCATAATAATCTTCTATTAGCATAGACGTACGGTCTACTCTTTTAGTAGCCTCAGATAAATCAACACGATTAGCTCTAACTCCCCTAACCTTTGGAATTTCTATGTCATCTAAGGCTTTGAAAGCAGCATCTAAATCAAATTGAGTTACACGTTCTTTCATAAATAAATTTTCTCCTTATTTTTTAAATTACTCTTAATCAATTGGATAAATCATTTGACTGTTGTTTCTTAATATTTCACGTAATTCTTTATAATCAGTTGTGCCTTCTTCAAGCATCCGTTCACCATCTTGATTCCATAAAGCATTAGATTGTGTGAATCTTGAACGAATTCTGCCTAAGGCAATTTTAGTTAATGCAACACTGAGTCTAATTAAAATATCAATTCAATAATCGCTTTGAATTTGTTCAATATCTTTTAATTTAGGAATATACTCAATAGTTACTTGGTGTGGCGTATCTAAATAATGATTAATATATAATTTATTATTGTGTCGATCTTCTTTAAAAGACATGTCTGTAGACATTGTATTTTTTACTTGTAATAAAGTATTTCAAGAAGCATAATTTAATATATAATCATTTAAATTATACATTGTTCCGGCATTACTAAATAGCATTCACTGTTGTGCAAACATTGGGTCTGAAAGACCATCACCACTATAGGTATCACCAGCTGCTTCGGTTCGATATACATTAACTATAGAACTAACTTTTTCTTTGAGGTCTAATTCTGAATTCTGTAAATCAATGCAAGAAGCAAAAGGAACAGTAACTAATGTAGTTTCATCTCAGAACCGCTCTAACTCACGTAATGCTTTTTTTATAACAGTTGCTAAAATATCATCATTTATTTCAAGCGTCAAAATCCCGCCAGTAACTTCTAGCTTAACTTCTTCTAGCGCTTCTGTTAAAGTCACTGTAATAGCTACCTCCTTTAAAGTTTTTAATAAATTTAATTTATCAATTAATTTAGCAAATAAAAATATAAATAATTAAGGAACCTTATTACTTAATTAAAAATAGGCCTATTAATAGGCCTATTTTATAACTAAAAGTATAAATATGCATTACGTTGTCCAACATAAGTTGGTTTTTTTAATTCCGGTGAGCTTAAAATAAGATGTTCTGCATATAATCGCGGAATATTTACTTTATATCTAAGATTAAAATATTTTACAGCTTCACTTAAAGATGTCACCCACTCTTTAAAATGAATATTATTATATTTTCAGCTACGCTCCGGTATAATTTTTTCTTCTAAAAAAGGCCAACCGGATTTTAATCTACCTGTATAATGAATAGCTTTTATTGGCTTTTCAAGCTTATCTATATTTGGTTTAAAGTTCATAACTCCATATTCGGGCGGTATATGAAGTTCAGGTTTTTCTCTTCAATCTTGATAAAAATAATTTAAAATATTTTGATCATGCCAGATAATTTTAGGATTTAAATTAGGTAATTCTTGAATTATTTGATGGCCTTTTCCTGGATTATTTTTAAAATCCCATACAAATAATCCACTACAGAATTTAGAGCAGCCTTCAATATAGGGTGTAGTCGTAGTATCATGCCAGGGATACACATCGATAATAGCACTCATGTGTGGATATTCAAATAATTCATCAATATTTTCAAATACTTGTACATCTGTATCAATATATACTACTTTGTCAAATATTTTTTCAACTGGCGTATCAAATAAAGTAAGTTTAGTAAAAGCTTGATGATAGTGTTCTATATTTTTATGCTTACTATTTGCTAATACCGTTGGACTAATTACGCTAGTATCTAAGTTAATTAAATTAAGTCCAATAGTTTTTAAGATATTTCTAGTTCTAGTATCTACATCTGGTGTAACACCACAATAAATTGGATATTTGGTTTGAATGTCTAATAGATTTTTATATAAACCTATAGTTAAATATAAATAATAATTACTTGAGCTTAAAAACATTAACCAAGCTCTTTTTTCTTCCATAATATATAATTCCTTTAAAAATATAAATAAGGTTTTGATTTTTGTGGGTCTGGTTTTTTATAAGGTATAAAATTCATTATTTTTGAGGGTAAAGCTAAAGAATTTTTTAGGAAAAGTTCTGATTTTAAAATTTCCTGTTGCTGAATTTCTTTAGGCCTATAAAAGGAATGCCATTGTAATTCATTAATATTATATATAATATTAGCCTCTATATTAAATAATTTTATTAAGGAATCAAATCTAGCATTTCCACGCCATTTATTATAAAGACAAATAAATGGTTTATTAAATAATAGTGAAAAAATACAGCCATGAAATGAATCTGTAATAATGTATTCAGCATCACGAAATGCAGCCAGTCAGGACTCAACTGTTTTTTCTCTTATTTTAAAAAATGTTAGATTATTAGTATTACAATAATTAATTATTTCAGTTAATTTATCGGAGGTTTCATCAAGTAAATAAATAAATATATTCTGCGTATACTTGGGTTCATTCTCACATAGCTTTAAATACTCCTGCTTTGAAATTAATAATGTCGGATCTACACAATTACTTACGTTGATATTCAATTTATCTTTACAGTCTTGTACTGATTGTACTTCTCTGACTGAAACTGCATTAAAATTTTGTAATAATCTACTAATATTTTTAGTTTCTATTTCTGAATATTCCCAATCCTTTCCTGCAACTCCAATAGAAGCTGCATAAGAAAGCCTAGTTTTATTTCAACCATTAGTAAATTGTAAAAATGGAATATTTATATAGTCCTCTTCAAAATCACCTGTAATAAATCTATGTCGTCAAATTTGATCACTGCCAACTACTAAAATATCATAATCAGAAGGTTTAATATTTTTTAAATCTTTAGAATTATTAAATGTTCTTAATGGAATATTCTTTTTTGCAAAGTCTAAAATACGAGAATCTTTTCAAGTAAGTGTTTCGGCTTTATAGCCTAATTCTGTAATATATTTATTTAATGCTCACGCTTGAAGGGTTCCTCCATAATTATCAATTAAATGTAAAGTAATGATTCCAATTTTTTTCTGAATTAGGTCAGAAGTAAATTTTGCAGGAGTTATATTTATTTTATTTTTAAAACAACCATTTGCTTGATAATTAGGTTCTTGTAATATTTTAGAAATAGTGTTTATTTTAGATAAAAATTCTTGACCTTTATTCGTTAATACTTGTATAAAACTAATTCCATACTGAGATTTATATGGAGCTTTTGTACCTCAAGCATCTCCAATTATTAAATCACTTATACTATAATTATTTTTAAATTTACAGTCATAACAAGAACTTTTTAAATATTTATCGCTTAAAAATGTTTGTAAATACTTATTATTATTGTGATGTTCTTTTAAAACCTGGCCGTCAAAATACTTAACTAAAACATGATAATCTTCTCAAGTCGGTTCTTTATACCTAAAATTGATTTCCGTAATCGGAACATTCGGGCGTTGAATTGTTTTTAAATAATCTTTTCAAATATTTATTGGCATTAAGCCATGGCAAGCAATATCTACTAAAATAAGATTATCATAATCTTTATTAAGAAATTTTTTAAGTCCATGAAGTTGACATGGAATACTACTATATAAAACTAATTTACCGGCCTCTAAGTAGTTTCTGCATTCTTGATAAGTATTTTTAATATTTGCTTGAATATATTTACTTCCTCTTAATTTAGATAAATCTTTAAGATCAGTAATACTAATAATATCAACAAGTCATTCTGAATTTCAAGCAGCTCCAAAAACTACACCTTGATTTTGTAATACATAAGTAGCAAGAGCTGAAAAAATTCCTCCAGAAGAACTCTGTTGACGAATATTTAAATCATTATTAATAGCTATATATGATTGCATTGCTCATCTCCTTGTATAATTTAGCAGAACAATACATAAAAAAAGAAGCTCTTATTTAAGAGCTTCTTAAATTAATTATTTATAACTGTCTAAAAGTCTAGGGTTTTTAACATGGCCTGGAAGCATAAGCAAAGAACCTGAAATTGGGACTAAGAAGCCCGCCCCGGCAAAAAGTCGAACTTCTCTTATATGAATAGTATGTTCTTTGGGCATTCCAAGGATTTTCGGGTCTTCTGTAATTGATGCTGGTGTCTTACACATTACTATAGGTAAATTATTATAGCCTCTATTTGTATAATTTTCAATTTGTTTAAGGGCTTCTTCTGAATATTCAACAGCAGTAGCTCCATAAGCTTTTGTACAAATTTTTTCTATCTTTGTTTTAATAGGTTCATTCCATTGATACAAAGTATTATATGTAGTAACTTTTGTAGCGTTTAAAGTTTGTAATAGTACTTTAGCTAAATCTATACTACCTATTTCACCTTTTAGAGGGCCTTCGCTTATTGCATAAGGAAGTTTTTCTGAATCTAGATACTCAGTAACGACTTTAATTTCTGCATCTGTATCACAACTAAATTTATTTATTGCAATAACAATTGGGATATTATAGTTTCTTAAATGCTTAATATGAGCAGCCATATTTACTAAGCCTACTTGTACCGCCCGAGCATTTTCTTCACTTAACTTATCATTAGGTTGGCCACCTTGATACTTTAATGACCTACAGGAAATAACAGCCATAATAGCATCAGGAATTAAGCCGGCACTTGGTAAAACTAAATCTAGATGTTTTTCACAAGAAAGTTCACTAGCAAAACCATTTTCTACAAAAGTAATATCTGCTAATTTTAATGCAAGTTTAGTAGCTCTTGTCGCTGAACAACCAACCGAGATATTTCCAAAAGGTGTGGCACTGATGAGACAGGGAGCTCCAGATGTTGACATTACAATATTTGGCTTTAAAGCCTCATGCATTAATTTTCTAATGCATTTACTCATATGTAAATCAGCAACCGTAATAGGTTTATCATCATAAGTATATGCTACAATAGCTTTTTCAGTTCGATTAATAAAATCATCTTCATCGGTAGCTAATGTCATAATAGTAGATAATTCATGCGCAACAGTTATAACAAATTCACAGTGATGTGGAGTAGCCTTTTTATCATCTTGTGCCACCGTAACACTTCTTAAAGATCTATCACAAATATCAATAGCTCTATTCCAGACAATTTTATTAGGATCAATATTTAATTCATTACCTTGATAAATTACATTATCAATTTGTGCAGCAATAAGATTTATTGTAGAAGTTAACGCATGGATATCTCCTAGAAAGTGCAGATTAATCTGATCAGCTGGTTCTACTTGTGCATTTAATGCTCCTGTAGCTCCTCCTTTACCATTAACACTAACACCAAGAGAGGGCTCTCTTAGGCAAGCAATAGATTTAACACCTAAATAATTTAAAGACTGGTTAATAGCAATTTCCGTAGATGTTTTACCCATACCTGCTACTTCAGCATTACAACAAGCAGTAACTAACACAAGCTTTCCACTAGGTTTATCTATTAAATCTTCTGCTCTTAAATCAATTTTAGCTTTATCCCAACCATAAGGCTGAATTTTATCTTGTGGTATAGATAATTCTTTACAAAGATCAAGTATATTTTTCAAAATAACATCCTTTCAAAGTATAATAAATTTCAATTATATTATACAATATTATTTAGATATTATTAATAAAAATATACTTAATAAAGTTTATATTTTCAATTAAAAAATTGTATATATTATAGTAGATTAATTCAAGGATATTTGTGATAAGTTAAGCTAAATTAATTAGGAGATTAAAAATTATGTCAGAAAAATATGAACAACAATTACAAATTGAAAAATTAAATAAAGAAATTATTCAAAATATTATTGATAATGTAGGAGCCGATAAATTTATTGAATTTTATACCTACCACAATCAAAAAGAAACTATGGATGAATTTGGTCTTAGAACTACTAAGCAGTTAACTAAAATTTTAAAACTTTTTAATTATGATTTTTCTAAGCCTAAGCCTTCAAGATTTAAGGGAAAAACTGCTGCTAGATCTCATGAAAGTTATATAGCTGGTGGACAAAAATCTAGTGAAACTCAAAAACAATCTTGGGCGGCTAAGTCAGAGGAAGAAAAAGAGGAATGGTCAATTAAACAAAGTCTTGCTCATTCTACACCTAATTATGCATTATATAAAGCTCAAGCAAATAAACAATATAGAGCAACATTGCCCACAGAAGAAGAACAAAGACAAAATAATTTAAGAAGCCAGTCTATGAAAAACTGGTGGGAAAATTTAACGCCTGAAGAAAAAGAAAAGATCTTACAAAAAAGATTTCAAAATGGTAAAACTTATAATCAAAAAGATAGTTTACCTAATTTAGAATTTAAACAGCTTTTAGAGGCTGCTCAGCTTAATTATGAGCGTGAATTTTGCTTAGATCATAAATTTTTTGATTTTAAAATTAATGATATACTAGTTGAGATTGATCCATCCTTTACACATAATTCTACATTTACTCCTTTTGAGTACAATACTCCACTAACTAAAAACTATCATAAAAATAAGTCCAAAATAGCTCAAAAATATAATTTTAGATGTATTCATATTTTTGATTGGGATGACAAGCAAAAAGTTTTAAATTTATTAAAAGCTGATCAACAAATTCTTTATGGGCGTTTAAGTGAAGTAAAAAATATTTCAAAGCAAGAGGCAGATACTTTTTTAATACAGTATCATTTACAGGGAACAGCTAAAGCACAAATTTATTTAGGATTATTTTATAACAACAAATTAGTTTCTGTTATGACTTTTGGAAAACCACGATATAATAAAAATTATGAATGGGAACTTATTAGATATTGCTCTTGTCAAAAAGTAATCGGCGGAGCTGAAAAATTATTTAATTATTTTAAAATTAATTATTCTCCAAATTCAGTTATTAGTTATTGTGATTTAAGTAAATTTTCTGGACAAACTTATTTAAAATTAGGATTTTCTCTCTTAAGAGACTCTTCCCCCTCAAAACATTGGTACAATATTAAGACAAAGCAACATTATACTGATGCCCTTCTTCGCCAGCAAGGTTTTTCTAGATTAATTCATCATTGTGATGCTAAACAAGATGATTTGTCTACAAATAATAATAGACAGCTTATGATAGACGCTGGTTTTGTTGAAATTTTTGACTGCGGGCAAGCAACATATATTTGGAATAAATAAAAAATAAAAAGAAGGCCTGCCCAATTGGGCAGGCCTTCTAAATAATTTCTGCTAATTAATTAAGCAACAATCTTACCGGCAACTAGGAGGTTAGCATTAAGCAGAGCCTTGGCATACCAAGTACTGAAGCCCTGTGCTAAGCCGCCGTCAGGAGTTCCAAGTAATTGAGTAGGAACGATTGCCATATAAGGAGCATACACACCAGCGGAGCTCATCATATCGGAACCATTGAGGCCGAAGAAGAATTCGCCAGAGCCAAGTCTAGGAGATACATAAACTCCGAGGGAGTCAAGTTCACCAACCTTATAAGGACCATTCATCTTAGGATTCTTTACAGCGGAGAAGCCGTTAACGAATCTGAGAACAGGAAGAACATCAGCTGCAATAACCATGAAGTTAGGATGGAACTTCTGAGTTCTGTTATAGATGATAGCGCGAGCTTTTTCAATAACTTCGAGGAAGCCATTGTAATGCTCAAACTTGGAAACGCCAACAGGAAGAGTCTTATACCAAACAAGCTCTTCATTAGCTTCACCAGCACCCTCGCGGAGCATGTCTACGATATCAGTATCGATCTCATAAGCGAGCTCGCCACAAGCCTGCTCAGCAATCTGCTTATCAAGAGAGAAGCCATAGTCGGTCTTAGCCTGGAATGCAGTGATCTGGTCATAACGAACAGCAATTCTACGAGGCTCAGCTACAAGAGCAATGTGCTCCATCTTAGGACCAATGGTAGGAATATCTTCTGCAGGAACCTGCTCCATCTGGAATTCTCTAGAAACATAAGCAAACTTAACAGCTGCAGGATCTACAGAATCACCATAAACAGCGGTACCATCAGCAAGAACAGACTTATAAGTAGCTCTCTTAATGGCCATATCTTCCTCATAGGAAAGTCCACCCTCAACAGGAGTAAGAGTAGGAACTGCTCCACCAGAACCAACAGACTCAACAATAACCTGAGATGTGAAATCTCTACGAGCATCAGTCATCTTTCCAAGACCGAATACACTGTTAAACTCTGTACCATTGTGAATGTCACCCTTTTCAGTCTTAGAAACATACTTTAAGTATGCAACTGAACCGCTGTAAGAAGTCATTGGATGAACAATAACGAGGTCATTAGCGATAAGGGAAGGAACAGCAATATTTGTAAGATTAAGGCAGAATCTCTTCCAAGAACCGAGGTCTGCACGAGAAGTTGCTACAGACTCATTAATAGACTCTGTAATCCAACGATTAGTATTATCAAGCAGAACTGCAGTAGCAAGCTTGGTGTTATTAGAAATCTGACGTCCGTCAAAATTCTTAGCAACATAGGCCTCTGCAACTGAGAGCTGTCTTGAATAAGTTTCAAGTAAATTTTGTCTCATTGTGAATTTTCTCCTATAATTTTTTGATTTTTAATTTTTAAATATTAACAAATTACTTTAATCCAGCAAGCTCTAATAATGAATCATCAATATCATAACCACCCTCAACTGTGGATTTCTTAGCTGACTTGGATTCATTTATCTGAATTCTAGAATGTTTCTCTAATCCAAATGGAAGCTTACTTAAATTCATACTCTCATCTAATACTGCATCACAAGCGGTTTCAATATCAGCTGGAGTGAAGTTTTCAGTTAGTTTATTTTTAATTTCTACAGGTCTAACTCCCAGCATTGAAGCTCTGTATTCAATATATTTGTCCATTGCTTCATTATACTTAGCCTGATAAGACCTAGCTGTTTTTATATAAGAATTTAATTTCTTATTATAAGTGTTTGCTTGTTCTTCAAGTTTAGCATTTAAACTCTCAATTTCAGCTTGACTAGCTTTGAGCTTTTCAGAAAGCATATTAATTGTTGAGGTATTTGTTTCAATGCTTTCAGTTAAACGTGTAGAAGCTTCAGTTTTTAATTTTCGAATTTCTACATCTTTATGTTGTATTTTTTCTCTGAGCTTTGTAGCATCTGCAGCTAATTTACTTGTTCTAGCGAAAGCCGTTTTATAACGATTAACTTCTTCTTTTAATGTACTTACTTCTGTATCACGGACTGTTTGTTCATTCTTTAAAGTTTTAAGCTCTTGTTCAAATAAATTTTTCTGACGAATTGCTTCTTTTAAATTTTCCAAAACCTCATCAACTTCAGTGTCCTCAACATCATCGACTGTCTCTGAATTTTCTTCAGTTTCTTCTGACTCAATTTCATCAGTAGCCTCATCAGTTACTTCAGCATCATCTATATTATCACCAATTTCTTGGGAATAACCAATTGAAAGTACTAATTTTCCCTCTTCAGAAGGATCAAACCCTAAACCATTTATTTTAATTTCTTGGCCATTAATATCTATTGGAGCAAACTCAAGTTGTAAATCTTTATCATAGTCCTCAAATTCTTTAATAAGATCTCCAACTGTAGCAGCGTCACTAACAATATCAAAATCAGAATATTCATCAGACTCTTCAGCTTCTATATCATCGGTGTCTTCTGTGGACTCTTCATCAACTTCATCATTAGCTTCTACTAATACTGATGATTCTTCCTCATCAGCAGCCCAGGGAATATCCTTTTCATCAGTTTCTTCAACCTTAATATCTAAATTATCTAACGCTTCTTTCATAATCTCTTTATCTTTCTCTCCGGCATTTTTTAAGGACTCTGTGAGAGCTTGTTTTAAAGTTTTCTTATTATTTAAACTTTCACACATTGCAAGTCTTGCTTTTTTAACTGCTGGAAGATTTACTATATCAAATGTTTCTAAATAAAAAGTTTCAGGGTCTACATCATTATTTATATCAACATCACCAGAGCCTCTGGAGGAAATTCCAGGGGTAAAACCATAATCACAAAGTGTTTTTAAGATTTTACCATTTGGAGTATCTAGTATATCAACATAAGCATATAAATCATTATCTATAATTTTAGGTAACTCCGGAATGCAAGCGCATACTTTAGTCATATCAACTTCTTCACGATCAACAGGATGTCCTAATTCAAGAAATAAACATTTATTTTTAATTTTTTCTTGCATTAACTCATCACTTAATGCTCGTTCCCAAAGTACTTTATTATAGCGCCTGCCATTACGCGTACTTTCTGTACAGGTTGCAATGGGACCATAAAGCCTGCCTAATATATGCTTAGAAGTTTTTTCCTCCTCACTTAAAGGAGTTAAATGAAAAGCTTCTACAATATCTCTATTATTCATCTGCTTTATTTCTCCTTATGAACAATTATTTTATACCTGAGGAATAACCTCTGTATCTGCAATTGAGACAGTAATTTCTTTCTTCTCTCCATTAGCAGCTATTCAAAGAATACCACCATTACCAGCATCTACAAAAGAATCACCAGCAACAGGAGTAACAATATTACCATCAGTATCCTTACAAGTAATTTCTACATCAGTATCTGCAGGAATATCCGCTGTAGTACCGTAAATCTTTCTAACCCCATCAATAACTTTTGTATAAAGTAACATAATTTATTTCTCCTCAAATAATAAATATATTAATTATTTATTTTTAGATTTCTCAATCTATCAATTAATTTAGCAGTAAAAATATAAAAAAAACCAGAAAGTTAATTTTTTACTTTCTGGTTTTATATTATTTATTCTAGATTTATTTTAGTCTACAGTTAATTCTCGTTTATTATTTAAATATTCTAAAACTAAAATATCAGTTTTGATTAATCTTAAAAGTTCAATACACTCAGTAATTTCGCTTGTTTTAAAATAAGTATTTAAAACTCTAGAAATTTCCTCCGCTCTAACTTCTTTTAAAAAGGAATCTTTTGTATCAGTTAGTTTATTACTATATAAAACAATTTGTGTTAATAAACAAACCAAAGTAGTTGTAACATCATTAAGACTATTTTTTTCTTTTAAGATATTTGTATATAATGGTGATCTATTTTTGTTATGTTTTTTTCTTAACATTTCATAAAAATTAGTTACCTCAACCCCTTGATTTTGTATAATAAACTGTAATACTTCTAGTGGAATATCTGGTGAGATTAATAATTTTTTCATATAAGAATCTATATTAATTCCGTTATCTTCTAATTTTACCAAGATTGATAAACAATCATTTCTTGTAAGCATATTACATTACTCCTATTTTATTATTTATTTTGTGAAAAATCTTTATGTGGATCTAGCTGCTCTGGTGTTGGTAGCATATCATCTTCTACTAAAAAATCTTGAGCCTCTTCTAATAAAATATTATCACTAGTTGCTGTAAAACTTTCTTCTGCTGAGCCAACTTCTTCTGGCGTTCCTAATGATAAATCATCAAAGTTTTCAGGTGCTTCAGAGTTTTCAGGATTTTCTGTGCTTTCTTCTGCTTCCGCAGCAGCCGCTTTCACTTCTTCTTCGGCTTGTTTATTAGCAGCTTCAATTTCAGCATCAATAATATCTAATATATCATCACCATAATTTAATGTTGTAACAAGTGATTTTAAAATTTCTAATTTTCTTCCACGATTTTCAATATCAGCAAATAAAGATTGCATATTGCTAATTGCAGAAATTCTATTTGTTAAATCCTCTCGATAATCTTTTTCTTCCTGAGTCATAGGTGTTTTCATTTTTAACACAAAATTATTAAGATAAGACTTACATCCTTTATTAAGTAGTATTAAATTAATAATATCAGTAATACTTTGTAATAAAGCATTTTGTACGCGCTTAACACCTTGTGCAAAAATACTAGATAAAATTGTTAATGAAGTTCCGCCATTAAAACCAGCACCATCATCAGTATAAGAGAAATATTGTTTTGGAATACCAAAAGCACCATAAAATTTATTTACTCAATAATCTAGGTCTGCTAAACCTTTAACATCAACATCACCACCAACTTGACCAATAGTAACAGCACCTTGTCCATTATGAGTAGCTAAATAAATATTATTTTCGATAGGTCCTGGATTAGTATATTCTATCATGCCTTGATCAGTATTTATAGCTGATTTTTGTTCCATTAATTCTTTTACACGTCTTAAGGTATTTTTAACCTGAGATTTTGGCATATCACCAACTTCTACTTGAATAGTACGTACCAAACTTGAACGTGTTACTCTATTTAGTAAAGCTGAATTTTCTAATAATGTTTTTTCTCTTCATACTTTATAAATGTCATATAACATTGATTTACCGCGTCTAACAGAATATGATTGGGAGTTAAGACCTGCTTTATAATCATCATCAGTTAAAAAGATATCTACTCTTTCTGGATACCGGGTAAAGTTATCATCTAAGCAAGCATGAACAAAATCATCTGCTTGATATACATTTACATCATTTGTTTTTAATTTATAATTATAAGTACCTGCTGTTAAGTTGTTATTCAAATATGTATTAAGATTATCTATCTTAGATTCCATGTTTGGTGTTTCAATATAACCATAAGTTTTACCAAATTTGGTTAACTCAAACATAGTTCCAGGGTCAGGCACCATTTCAACATAATAACTATATGGATCATTAAGTGCATGAATATTTAAATAAACAGATTCATTTGTTTTTTCTAAATCTTCATTTAAAGTTGTTCTATGAAAGGCAGTTTCAGCCTTATCAACATTATCTTTTTTAAATATATTATCTTTATAATCAGATTCACGATAAAGTCTTATATAAACATCACCATATTCAATTAAACTATAAGCCCATCTAAAAATATTTTTATCAATATTCATAACATTAAGCAAATAGTTTACAAATTTACTTATTTTTGGATCATTGGATTCACATCATATAATATGACCATTATCAGCTGTTTCACATACTTCTTCTGCATAAGTACGTACAATAGAAGATACTGTTGCATCTTTCATCATAATATCTATTAATTGATAAATTTGATCTCTTGCATTAGAAATTGATGTAAACTCTTCCAATGCGGTAGTATCTAAATGTCCTGTTAATCCAGCCTCTAGAATATTATCTACAAATTGTTTTTCTACATCGATATCTATTTTTGTAGTTTTATCCAACACTGTTGGAACTGCTTGTGCACCAATTAATGGATTATTAATTTTAATTTTATTATCTGCCATTTTTTACTGTTTTCTCCTATAAGACTTTATACAAATCTTGTTTATTATAGATACATAAATAATTTAAATTATTTATTTTTAATTAATAACAATTATGCCATCTGATATATCTTGATAGTATTGTCACTCTTCTTGTTGTTGCTGATCTTTTAATTTATTTACTTTAGTAAATTCATTTTGTATAGATTGTAGTTCCTGTTCAAAAGCTGCAATAAATTGCTGTTTATTATAATTATCAATAGCATCTGAATTTGCATCTAATGATACAGATAAATTATCGCCATATGAATAGGAATATTCTTCTGCAAATCTACTTGCTGATCATAAACTTCCACAAAATGCATCACATTGGTCTTTACTGCCACGTTTACCTGCATCTTCATGCTCTATTTTACCATTTCCAAGTCGCTCAAGCTGAAGAATTTCTTCCGTTAGTAAATCACATTTTTCATAAATTTCAACTCGTCGCTCATAGATAGCTGATTTAAAATAAGCATATTGTTGTTGTATTTTTGTTCTTGCATCTACACGGTCTACAGAAACAATTTCTGTTCTAAAACCATCAGCTTTTAATTCTTGTAATATTGGTGCGGAATTATAAGTATCTGCAGATATTACTTTTATTGCAAAACCCTGATCTCGTAACCATCTAATAAAGGTTCTTGTTTTTTCAAAAGATACTTGAGTACCCTTGGGAGCCTTAATTGAAACAGAAAAAGCTAGTTTATACTGTAAATCAAGTGAATAATCAACAGTATTTTCTTCTCCATTTGTTAATAATGACTGCTGTACAATAGTTGGTCTCTTACCTGTAATTCAAGTACCGGCAATGCCTGTTTTGTCACCAGATAATGATAAGTCTAAGTGAATAAATAACGGTTTTCCAACATCATCTGGATTAATTCGATTCTTATCAAAGAAATTAGCATATTGTAAAAAATCATCTTTTCCATTGCCAACTTCAATAATATCTTTTATAAATGGATTTAAATAGGTGTTAACCTTTATTTGTTGTAGTCTGTCACCGGAAATATATTTTAAAGAACTATCTGTTGAGATACCAATAATGGAACAAATTGCCTCATCAAGGTTTTGTTGGAAAGTTTCTAAATAACCCATAGGAACTTTCCAAATTTGATAACCTTTATTTCGAGCTACATCAATTTCCGCTTCAGTTACATCTAATGGAAATAGCTCATTTGGAAGTAATCTATTTCCAATTCCTACATAAAACTTTTCAGGAGTATCTTTTCTACTATCAACTACTCATTGAGGCTCTTCTACAATTAAAGTAGTAGTAGATTCAGCTTCTCTTTTTTGTTTAATATATGCTTGTAAGAAAGATTGTTGTGTATCTGCAGATGAAGCTAAAATATTTAATGTAGGTAAATAAGTACCTCTTAAGAAACGCGATCTTTGACGAGCATCTACTTGTGTAAGTAGTTTCATCATTTTTTTCTTTTGTTTCTCTGGGTCATTGAATATTGCAAAGTTAACCTCATCACTAAAATTACAATTATGTGAAATAATTTCAGAATTATTTGTTTTAATAATAAAATTATGATATGGCGCAGCTTCTATTATATCATAGTATTGTTTAGGCTCAGCTAGTATAACTTTTTTAATTGATTTAATCTTCATACTACTTATAAATTCTTCATAAGTGACTTGGATCTCAGCTAATTCATCTTCTTCTGTTAGATTTTGGGCCTCTTTATATGAACCATTTTTAAGCAATAATTTATGGTTTGATGTACATTTAATAATAGTGCCATCTTCAAGCTCAATTTGATATTCTTCAGAAGTTTTAATAGTCGGCTTTACTGTACACCTATCACTAATAACTTTTTTACCCATATCATCAACTGAGATAACTTTAATATCTTTATCAACTAGATCTACTAATTTAGAATAGCCCTCAGTTGTCTTTATAATAGTCTCTCCATCAAGACAGAAAATTGCACGACCAATTATTTGGTTGTTACTAGAAGCAGTAACAAATTCTATATGTTTATTTGGTCTATATATTAAGTTTGTTTTACCAGACATTTCTCCATGAGCTAAAAATCATTCACTTGATAAAATTAATTGATTCATTTTATCAAGTGCTACACCTTTTGCATTTTCAAGTGTAATGTTCATAAAAGAAATTGATAGTTTATCAATTAACTGCATGCCATAATAAGTATATGGATCTTTTAAGCATAAAAGTCTATATAGCATATATAGTACACAAAGCACAGCCACTAAAGTATTATGTGTGACAATAAAATCATTTGTTAAATATAGATGCTCTTCACTATCAATATAAATACACTGACATTCTTGCTTATCAACATATTCAATATTTTTGATATAACGAAATGGTTCTAATGCCTTCGTATTTAATCTGTTTACTTTTCTAGTTAACTTAAATGGACTAATACTTTTTGGTAATTTAATTCCAATATTGTAAGTTAATAAGCCTTGGCGGTATTCATTATATTTTTTATTAAAATATTTTGGTGTTTTTGTTCTTATATGACAAATTCCGCCCAAAGATTGAACTAAAAATACAAAATCATCTTTCAAAGCAGCACTAGTGGTTGTAAAAGTTATTACTGATCCATCTTTAGTAATAGAACCATCTGTATCCATCAAACCTTGAAGTAATGCAATACGTGTTTCAACATCATTTATTAAATATTCAGTTGGTATATGTTTATATTGAGCTTTAGTGTTTAAAGCAAGTTTTTGTATTGCTTCCGTATATATATTTTTTGTTGGTATATGAGTGTTAGTTTCTTTGTTATAATAAGTTGTGTTTTTTTGTTTGCAAATACTATAAGTATATTTATTTCTTAGTTTACGCAGTTCATAGCCTGTAGCTAATTTTGCACGAACAGTTTCTATAATTTCTTTATCTGCACTTGCAAATGTAATAGCATTGGTAGTTAACGAGCCATCTCCTATTAAAACACCTAAAACATAAGGATCAATGCTAACCGATTGACTATTAAATGCGACTGGAGTTGTCATTGGAATTTTATAACGATGTCCCGTCGCATGGTTTAAATTTCTAGTTCCATCTAGTAATTGTCGAGTCTCAATAGTAGTTCATGCTTTGTTTTTAGTGTTATAGACCGTCCAAAGATGCTGATCACAACAAAGAGTAGAAGTATTATCTGTAAAGGTTACTCTGCAAATTTGTTTTTTACCCTGCGGGAAAATACCGAGAATATTATGTAATTTCCCGTCACGTCCAAATACTTTATCCACTAAAGAGAGCTCTCCCATTTTTTTAAATCCAAATTCGGTTAATACTAAAGAATCTAATGGTTGGGCTTTACCAATACCTATAGCACCATGAAGAATAATAGTATTATATTTTGTTGTTAAATTGTCTGGGAAAATATCTTGTAATGTTTTTTCTCAATACGGAAAGACTGTAAAGCGTCCTTCATTATCATAAAGTCCATTACCAAGATATCGTCTATCATGAAGAAATGTTGTAATATCTACAGGTATTTCTTCAAAATCGTAATATTTTAGTTGCTCTAATAATTCAGAATTACCTTCTTGTGAATACTGTTTTAATATTTCCAAGGCAACTTGTTTTTCTTGTTCTGATAAATTATTAAAAGCTTCTATATTTAAATTATCAGATATCATCTGTTTAATCCTCAATTTATATAAATCTTCTTTATATTATACAATATTTAATTACATTACTTATTTTCAGTAGAATCTTCTTTTTTATCCTTATTAGCATTGCTTACCGGATTCTTATTAGTACCTGGTTTAAACTTACCTCTATTTTTAGCTCAATCATTAATTACATCTATAATATGTTTTTCAGACTCTAATTTAGTATCTTCTGGGACCAGGTTATTTTCAATGGCATCATCATAAGGTATTCCGTATAATTTAGGAAAAATAAGTTTTTGAAAAGGTTTTGGCATATTAGTTGACATATAATTTATATAATTATAAATTGTGGAAGTAAGTTTCATTAATCAACTCTGATTATTTAGAACCAAAAGACAATGTTTACAACCTTTTCCTTTATCATTATTTGGATTTTTAATACCCTTCCCCGGACCTGGATCACTTGCTGTATCCTCTGTACCTCAATTGTTAATAATTGAATAGTGTTTATAAGTAAACTGAAAGTCGGGGCAGCTACAGCTAATATAAACATTAGTTGTATTAAATATTTTTGTTAAAGCTTGTAATACTGTGCGATATTCAAATTTATTAGAATTATTTTTAATATTTTTAGCAATTTCAGCTACTACACCATTAAGCTTCATAGTAACTGTATAGGCATTAGTTTCACCTTGTACTGGAATATTGATTTCAAGCAAATCTTGCTTAAAAAACTGATCCATATTTATTTGGTTAAAGTTTTTTACAGAATTAGCAACTTTAGAATACTTTTTTCTATCTCAACGGTTTTTTCCACGACTTTGATTTATGTAAGCACCTGCATTTCGTGAAGCTCCTATCAATTGAGACCTGGTGTCTTCTTGTAGAGCTCTTTTATAATAACCAAATTTAATTAATGCTCTTTTTCACTGCTCTTTAAAGGTTGGGGCATTTATCACCTCAGTAATTTTATACCATTTTGCATTATTCTTCATCGCTGGATCTAGGTCTTGTTTATCAATTTGTCCTTTATATGGACCAGCATAGTTACCAATAATCAAACAAGTATAATAATTATACCATCATTTATTTTTTGGTACATTATTTTTTACTCAATCATAAGGTTCATCTTCACATAAGCAATAATCATAACCAGTTTCTTGTGGATTAGTTATAAGAATATTTACCTCTTCTGCCGCCTCACGTATAGCTGCTTCTACTGGGGTTTCCCCAGGTTCAATTCCACCGCCAGGAATTGCAAATTCATCTGGCTTATCACGTTCTCTACTTAAAAGAATTAAATTATCTTTTATAACAATAATCCCAGCACGAAGTCTAGTATATTTATCATTAAATTTTATTAATTCATTTATTGTGCCATCAGAAGTATTTAATCAATATTCAATATCTTCTTCTGTTCATGGGCGTTTTTCTATATTAAGTATCATAAAATACTCCTAAACTTTTTAATTATTCGTATAATTTAGCAAATATTTTTTTATAAAAGAAGCGGCTTATAAGCCACTTCTTAATGAAATGATTTTTCAAAAGTTGTTAGATAAATTTGTTCACTATATTCTGATGTAATCAAAAAAATCCATTTTCTTTAAAGATAGGACATTGTTTTAAACTTAAATATCTCATAATAGCATGTCTTTTAAAAATAAAAGAGAGAATTATTTAAATTCTCTCTTCTTATGAACTTTTTATTTAATCTATTTTATTAAAATTTTAGTTGACCATAAATTTTATATCTTGATTTTGGTTGACCACTCATTGTAAAATGATTAAAATCAAATGAAGATTGTGCTTTTTGAACTCATTCTACTTCTGACAATTGATTGAGTTTATTCATTATAGAATAAACATCTGTCTCAGGAATATTATAAAGTTCAAACAATCCATTTTCTTGAATCATTGGAATATAATGAGTAATTTGTCTTAATTTAGTTTTATATTGTTCTATCGTATCATAATCTTCATGAAAACCATTTGCAAACATCGCTTTTCTTTGAGCATCTGCTTCTTTTTTAGTTTTAAATTCTCCATGAGTACCTTCTTTACCTTTATTCACTCATTTATGATCTTTAACTTTTTCAGTATCTTCTGCAAGGCTTTCCAAAGATAATTCTTTTCCCCTAATTTCATTTTTAAGCTCTTTAAGATGATCTAAGTATCCTCTATTACGAAATTCTTTAAAGGTTAAATTTTTAACATCTCATTCGGAGCCGGATGCAAGACCTTCTTTTCTAAGCTCATAAATTTGTTCAATAAATGAGTTAATATCATCAGCAGTTAAATTATCTTTATTTAGTAGTTCATGATATTTAGTTTCTCATTCCATAATTAAATTATTGAGTTGTTCTTCATCATAGTCTGGAATATTTTCAATTTTAGGCTCATTAATTCATTTATCTTGAGATACTGAATAGCAGCCATTACTTACTCTTGGTGATTCTTCTGTTTCAATATAGATTTCTACAGGAATTCCATAAAATTCAATATCAAGATTTTTATTAAATAAACTTCTATAAGCAGAATATAAAGCAGGATATAAATTATCCGGACAATTTAATGAGCTAGTATCTGTAATAATATGAATGTCTAAATCACTATCTTTTGTATAATTATAATTAACATTTGAACCAACTAAAATTATATCTTTTACATTAAACTTAATATTGTCTTCAGCTAAGTTAGTTTCAAACTCTTTAACAATTTCTAAAATCTTATCTTTAACTTCTGATTTTAAAGTAGCATCTACATTCCATAGCTTAGGGTTTAATTTATCATGCTTTTCTATAGCTTCATGTAAATTATCTTTTAGTATATTAGAAATAGCAAGATTAATTTGTGGATTATTTATTGCAATTTTGATATAATTTTTTAAAAAATCACCCTTAAGTAAGCCTTTACCAACTAAATAATTTTTTAATTCTTCTACATAATCAGTCTTTCTAAGACATAAAGCAAGCATTAAAGTTTTAATTAATCCAATTATGGCTGTTTCAATTGGTATTGGATTTTCTTCAAAATCACGAATTAACTCTACAGCGGTTTTATTATTAACATTAAAGGCATCTAAATTTTTAAAATCTGTGGGTTGTAAATCTGGAAGTTTTGTTAAAGAGCCTATAAATAAAAATCTACCTAGGCCACGTTTAATTAGTTCCGCACCTATTTGCTGCCGGGCATTTTCAAAATTATAATTTGCACAAAGTCGATAATAATCACAAAGTTTTACTTCACCACAAGCTTTAACATTTTCTCTACGTTGTCCCTGATCAAAAGCTTTCATCTTATCATAAGGTGACATATTATTACTAGCTTCTGTTAATGGCTCTGTTTTCATACCTATATATTTTTTAGCAGCATTAGCATAATTAGCAAGCTCATTAGAATGTAATTTAATATAATTAAAAATTTCAACTATATCGTCTTTGACAAAATTTTTTTTAAGTTCTTTTTGTAATGCAAATACTAATTCATCATATCCTATAAGTTTTGCGACTATAAAATATTTAATTTGCTTATATTTATTTTTGACACTACGTGCTAACCCTCAGGGAGTACTAATATAATCAGCATTTTCTTTATTTGTTTTATAGTCTAAAAATCTAGTTGTTATTTTATTAAAATCTTCTTCTGTTGGTATACAAAGCTGAAAATCAAAATCTGGATACTTAGAGGTAAGATCTTCAAATAAATCATTATTAAGAATAGTAATTTCTTTTTGCATTATAAATAACCTCTTTATCTATCTTTTAAAGATACTTCTTCATTTGTATCTAACTGATCAAGCCTAGCTGGAATAACGTAATGTATATTACAACTATCACAACATTTTTCACCATGTTCTGCAGACATATATGGTTCTGGATTATTTCCATAACCTTCAATTGGTTCACCACAAATACAACAAGTTAAATTAATAACTTTACCTTCAGTTAAAATTTCACCATATGCATTAACATCTACAAAGTCTAGATTAAATGCCTCATCGGTACGTGTTGAATCTGTAATTCTATCTTGGTATACATTTATAAAAGTAGCATCAGAAACTGTTTCGGGGTCTATCTTTTTACGTTCCTCTTCATGTTTAATATATAAATCATAATCCATGATACGAATATGGTTTTTATCAAAAAGAATACCATCATCATAATAATAAATTATATCATTATTTGTTAATTTTGTAACATCTTTTTCATCACCTAAATTGTTTAATGTATAAATAGTACAATTCTGATCGGCAAATTGAATTAATGCTTGTAAAATATCCTGTTTATTACTACAAAATACATTTTGAGGTCTAATATAATAACGTCTTACATAACGTTTATCTTCTTGTAATTTTAAACTTTCTGTAATCATTTGGCCAATTTGTCTATAAGGCGTTTTTAAAAAGTATATTTGATTTGTATATAAAGCTCTAACTTGTGGCTTTTCTACTGTTGTATTTTTTTCTGTTCCAGAAATTCTCGAACGTGTTTCAATACTTTTTGTTGCATCTAATGTAACAGAATTAATTGTTGCAGCATCTGCAGCTATTTGTTTTCTAATTTTATCAGCTAATTGAGCTTCCGTCCATCTACGTTTTTGTGTTTTTAACTTACCATCTTTTGTTGTTCATGAGGCAAGTTGATCTGCAAATTCCGAGACCTTCTTTATAATAGTACGTTCAAGTTGATCACGTCTTACTGGTAAATAACCCATACCATTGTGTAAATCAATATAATACTTTACAGTTGGCCTAGATCCAACCTCTGGATAAAATAGTAAAGTATTATAATCATCTGTTAGTATAGATTTCCGATATACCGTTTTATTTGTACTAGCATAATCAGCAGAAAAGTCACCAATTTTACCAGCTAGTGGCTGTCTATTTAAATGAATACCGGAGCCATTTGCAATATTTTGTTTTGATATGTCAATCCTTGCTTGTTTATTTGCATCATCATTAGCCCTAGCTTCTATATAGTCTACACCGGTATATCCTTTTAATTGTGTACATTTAAGAAGAGTGAACTTATCCCAAAGGTCAGCATAAAAATAAATAGGTGTAATATAGCCAACTTCAAAAATTTCTTCAGGCTCTAATTTTTCTAGTTCATCTTCTATTGTATTTTTATCTATAATATGAATATCATCCGGAAGGTCAAAAGTTTGATCAAATCTTGCAGCATACATTTTATCTTCTTTCAGTGCGATTGATTCCTTTAATCTTTTAGCATATTTATTAAAAGCTTTTTCCGCGGCATCTTCAGAAGAGTATATTTTACGAAAATCTGTCTTAAATAATTCGCTATCAGGCATTTTAGATATTTGTTCTACTCAAAAAATATCACCTTTATCCCAGCCTCATCTTAAATGCTTATCTGGAGATAATTCCATAGATTTTTTAACTATTGAACTTTCTGTTAATTTTAAATTTTCTGACATGGTACCACCTTCATTAGAAGTTATAATAGTATTAGCTCCATCTGGGCTAGCAGCAGCAATAGTTCCAACTTCTTTAGCAGCTGCTTTTGCAGCTTTTTGTGCTTCAGCAGTACTCGGATTATTTGAATCTGTACCCATATGTTTATTAAATTGTTTTATATTATATGGAATATTTCCAGTAGTAACAGTTTGTGTTACATTTGATTTTTTTCTTTTTTTAAGTTCTGTAATATTCATTATTATAAATCCAATTCTCCTTATATCTAAATGATGAGTGCAGCCAAAAATAGTGAAAGGATAAGCTACAATCAGCCGCACCATCGTATAATTTAGCAAATAAAAGAGCACATAAATTAATTTATGTGCTCTCAATTAATTATCTACTTGTTTAAGTCCTATATATTATTAGTATATGCTGTTCATGCTTTATATGGAGAAGATTCTTCTTGAGTAACTACTGGATCATCAAAATCGCAAAAATATTCAAAAGGAGCTGATTTATCTGCATTAGCGACTATAATTTGTTCAGGTTCTTCAGCTGCTATTGCGTCATCTTCTGTTGTTTTAATATCCAAAACAACTTTATTATTTTCAGGTTTAACTATAATTTCTAAGTCTTCTGCTAACTTTGATTTTAAATCAGTTTCATCCGGTAATTCAAGATAATCTTTTTTATCTATCAGTAATTCTAATTGCCCAATATAAACCAAATATGCATCGATAAGATCTTGAAGAATTTGCTCAACTTTGGTGGTTCCAGAAAAATTTTGTTTAATTCCATCTAAACTGGCTTTTAAATTTCCAACTTCACTTCAGCCTTGACTTGCACTAGAAGTTAAAAAATCTATAGGTAGTTTTTCTTTTTTGTTTTCTGTTAATTTTTTAATTACCATAAATTTTAACTCCTTAATTAAACATGAAATTCATATTGGTATGTACCAAGCTTACCAAATAATTTTTGGGGTAAGTTTGCTGCTTGTTCACCGTCTTTTCAAATATATCAAACACAACCATCAACTTTACAGGTTCCATAATCCATACTCAACCTATTCATATCATCATCTGTCATTATTACTACATTATTAATGTTATCAGCTTTTATTTGATTTAAAATTAATGGCCATGCAGTTGTACCAGAACGTATATACGGATCATGTGCTCTAGTAGATAATTTTTCTGCAAAATAATAAATTTCTAAGTCTATTTCACCTGCATCTCTAAAACCATTAATTACAGAAACAGCTTTTTCACCAATTTCAATTTCTTTATCTCCCCAAGAACCAGATTGGTCAAAGAAAATTGCAACTTTTGGTTTTTTGGGATCATAAGTTGTTCTGTGATATGTACCCGGTATAATTATATCTTCACCCTCATAATTTGGATTAATACGGGTTGGAGTTTCTTTTTTAACTTTGCATTTATCTACTTGATCATTAATTGCACGTCAAAAATTTATTTTAAAATCTGCTATACTCTTAAAAGCACCTTTATGCCTATATTGGTCTAATTCCTGTTCACGAGCTTTAATTTTTTGATAGTCTTTTTGTTGATTAAATTCAACTTCTTGCTGAAGTTCTTGCTGTGCGATAGGATCAACTAAATCAGCCTTGATTTGATCTATTTTTGCTCGATTTTCATCAGGGTCTTCGATGTCTAGACCTATAACAGTACTAACCTCGTCTATTACATTATTTATCATATCATTAAAACTATCATCAGATAAATCTAATAAACTTTCAGTTGGCATAGGTTTTAATGCTTCATGTATAGACTCCGTTTTTGTACCTTTTCTAATATCTAAAACATCTCTTAAACCATCTAAAACGCCCTGTCGCGCTTCTTTAGGTGTTTTTTTTAAAATACTAATAAGTTTTTCAACGCTTGGATCTTTTGGCTTTACTTTTTTGCCTTTCTTTTGTTTCTTATTTGGATCATTAGGATCTTCAAAAGGATTAACTTCTATTTCAACTTCTTCGTCGTCATCTTCTTCATCATCATCATCTTCGTCATCATCTTCGTCATCATCTTCGTCGTCATCTTCTTCATCGTCATCATCATCTTCGTCGTCATCTTCGTTATCTTTATCCTTATCCTTACTTTTACCTTTTTTACTATCAGTTTTATCTTTATTTTCTTCTTTTTTATCACTTTCTTTACTTTCTTTATCTTCCTCTTCTGTAGTTTCTTCTTTAGTCTCTCCCTCTTTATCTTCTTTCTTATCTTTTTCTTCTTCACTGGTGTCTTCTTTGTTACCTTCACCATCAGAATTTTTAGTACTACTCTTACCAGGCAGTACTTCGATGCCAGCCAATTCTTCCTGGGCTTGTTTTTTTAGCGTTTCTAATTCATCCGCTCTTTTTTCTAACGCATCTGCTTTTTCAAAATCATTATTTTTTCTAGCTTTCTTGGCTGCCCTTCTTGCTAAAGATGCCGTCCGATCTAAAATACGAATTCTTTCCTTTGCTTTACCACGAATTGCTGGATCAATTAAATCACCAAGTATAGAAGTGGTATCATTAGAATTTATATCTTCATTTAAAGTTTTAAATAATATCTTTTTTTTCATTTTTATATCCTTTTTTATTCATTTTCGAGAGCATCTAAGATAGTCTGAATATCTGCATCTGAATATGTTGTTTTATTAGCTAAACCATTAACAACTCTTTTATGTCATTCCGCTGCCCAGTCAAAGTCTCTTATATTTTTTAATACCTCAATTGCCAGCTGCTTTTCCTCTGGTGTATGTAATTCTACTATTGTTTTATTTTGAGGACTTAGTAATGTTATAACTTCCATAAGATCAGAATTAGCAATTTGATTTAAATAGCTATCGAAATTTGCCATTTCATATGAACTATCTGGCTCTAATACTAGAGCTTTATATAATTGTGAAATTACATCCTGTATAACTTTTGGGTATCTCTTGTAAAGACGACTATTTATAAAATCACCTATTGGCATATGAATTGCACTAGGCGAAGTAATATCTGAATACTTAGCTTTAGCTGATGCAATTTCACGTCTTAGCGGATCTTTACTATCTGGTATATATTGACCCAAATAATTTCTTAAGGATTTTGCCATACCAGCTTTAATAGCTGCAATTTCTTGTGTCATTGCATCATACATTTCTTCTACACTCATTCGGGCTCAATCTGGTCGGTCAAATTCAGTAACTAAGCCACCAATTACTTTACCATTAAGTGTCATATTTTTTACTATAATTTTATCTTCTTTACTGTAACCACCTGGATGATCATCATCAATATCATTTGAAATTTCATAATCATCAATAATATTTAATAAACTTTGAATAGACTGACTATATTGAAAATGAGCTCAAGATTTTTCTCCAATTTTATGCATCATTCTAATTTCATGCATCAATAAATTATGAAGAAGTTCATGACGCATTAAAACACTTACCTGATAAAGAAGAGATTCATCTTTTAGAAAGCCTTCGCCTATTCAGATAGTACGCATTTCAAAGTTAGTTGCAGCCGTAAACCAATAGGCCTCTGGATCATCAGCTTCATTTGTTGGCTGTCGAACAATTTGAAAAAGAAAGTCCTCAAATCTTTTAGCAAATTTAGGATAATGATGCCCATGACCATCATCTCGTAGCATTTTAAGTATTCATTGTTTTACTTCTTCTTCTTTTTTTGTTTTATAAACCTTAAGATCAGCCTCTTCTAATGGTTTTTTTAGTAAATTTGAGTGTAAACTTTTTTTCATTGCTGAATTACCTTATTACTTATTTAAAAATTTAAATTGTCTATTACATCACTAAGAATGAGTTCTACATCAGCCTGAGATAATGTTGGGGCTTTACTACCATTTCCCATAAATAAATGACTGGCATCATCCTCTTCATCATCATCTTGAACTGCGGGTTTAGTAGTTTCTGTATCTTTTTGCTGCATAGAGGCCGCAGAGGGTGATAAATCAATTCCAAGTGCTCTATTTTTTAGTTTAATAAGTTGTTCTAATGTTGGTTGCTGGTATTGAGCTAATATTGCAAGTAACATATCAATATCTCTTTGTAAAAATTTTGACTTTTTTTCAACTCAAAATTTAAAGCGGTCTACATCACCTTCACTGAAATTTATACCTATTGTTAATTCGCGCTGATTAAGCATTACCTTAGAAAGTTCATGTAATTCTTCTTGATCAGCTGCTGTATCATATTTAAATTTTCTATTTTGAACAATAAATAAACCCAAATGTTGACTTTTTAAATACTCTTCAAGATCCTCTAAATAATATGGGTCATTTTTATTTAATTTTTTAATGGCATTATCTCAATGCTTTTGAAAATAATCTACAGTTGTCTCAACATTTGAATCAAAATCAATATGCTGAGAAAATCTTGACTTTTCAGCATCATTAAGTATTCCAGCGCTCCTATCTCACCTAAGCCCACCTGGGTTAATAGCAGCCACAGAAAATAATAAATTATTAAAATATCTGTGTCCTTCTGGATAATTTGGATCTGGAATTCAATGTTCATTAACAAGTGTTAAAATTGCACGTCTTAAGTCTTCTTCACCTCTATTAAACTCATCTAAAAATAAAATACATTCACCATTTTCGTCAAGGTCATCAAAGAAGTTTGAAGCTGCTTTTGCTGTTTTATTTACATCAGTTTTTGTAATATCTCTTAAGGTTAAACCATAAACAGCCTCTTTAAAATTTGGGTCTGTTGTTTCAACTGTACGTGGGTATATACCTTTTGAGTGTGCTCAATCTTCTACAATAGCAGTTTTGCCCGAGCCCGGTAAACCTGTAATTAATACATTTGCGTTTTTCTTTTGATGCTGACGCTTACCTTTACGTGCAATACGAAGAGCATCATCTAGGGTTCGTGTTATATCATTTTCTACGCCTAATACTTCATCATCACTCATACCGGGTATGCCATCTGGTGCCATTGCAACACCATCGGCATCTATTGCTTTAGCTGTATCTGAAATTTCACTAGCTGCTCTTTTAGCCGCATCATCTGGTATAGTAATATTTCCATCTGTAGCATCTTCAACATTATTTTGTAATGCAGCTGCAATAGTTTCCTCAGAAGCTGTTGCTGGATTTATATCTGATAAATTTTGATCAGTAGCTCTATCTTCAAATTCATCAGCTTCAGTTAATTTTGTTTTAGCTTCAACTAATTTTTTAAGTTTCATTTATTTTAACCTCTCTATTTATTTAATTTAAACACCTATCAAATGCTTCATCATAAACATCAATATTTTTAATAGTATAGCCACCGCGTTTTTTAGGTACTGGATTTTCAATTTCTTGCTCATTTTCTATAGCTTCTACAATTTCCTCATTTAAACGAGAGGCTTTAATAAAAGCATTACCAAATTCAGTAGAAACTTCAAAATAACCATTGCTATCATTTCTACCTTTGGCTATATGTAAGTTTCCAAATTTACTATTACTAAATTTTTGTTGACATTTATTTAAGAAATCTTGTGCTACATTAAGGTCTTCCCACCATAATTTACAATCAGAATAACCATTACCACTACCTACTTTAACTGCGCTGGCATTTGCAGCACTTACTTGTGTACCATCTTGACGTACAGGGGTAATAAAAATACATGGAGTATTAGCACCAAGCTTATCAGCTTCTATACAATATAATAAAGAATTTGTAGAGCCCGGATATACTTTTCCACGTGATATAAGGTTTGGAACAATATTAGATAAGCCACCTAAAGCCTTATAGCCGACTGTTGGAGCTGTTCGTGTGCTACTTGCAGAAGGTGAAGCAGTTTTTACCTTACTTGGTATAGCTGACGTTGTACCATATTGTGAAGTAAAACAGTTATAGTCCCAAAGTGCACTACCGAGTTTAGTTTTTTTGATTTCATCCATCTCAAAAGGTGTACATAGAGAATTATCTCAATAAATTTGTTTAGAATTACAAAAATATGCAATATAAGTTGCAATTACATCTGCAGATTTTTTAACTGTTCTTGCCTGTGGATTTGTTAAACTTGGTGTAAAACGATTCTTTGAAAGAGCTTCTAACGTTTTATCTAAATCAAGAAATTTTTGATATCCAACAGTTCGGTCACCCATAATAGTGCTTACTATTTGCTGGGCATCAGATTTTGAATAGTATCAATCATTATTATAATACCAATCATCACGAATTTTTTTGGTAACTTTAATTAATTTGCTGCTTACAAGCAAATCATATAATCAGGCTTTTGCTGCCTCCATTTGGTCTGGACGTAATGTTGCCATAATATACTCCTTAAATTCTATTTATATTTTTATAATTTTTTATTTTTAGTGTTTTTATTAAAATTTTCACTAATCAATTAATTTAGCAGATTTTATAGTAAAAATAAAGGAAAGTGTACTTTCCTTTATTTTGTAATTTTATTGCATTGTTTCTGTATAATGACATTGTGGATAATTTGAACAACCGTAAAATAGTGTACCAAATCGGTTTCTTTTAACTGTTAAAGCTGCTCCGCATTCTGGACAGGTTTTTATAGTTTTATCTAACTGTACAACTTCTTTATTTTGGGCAACAGCTGTTTTTAAAATATTAAAGAATGAATTTAAAAAGTCTAATTTAGAAAGCTTTCCTTGAGCTATTTGATCAAGATTCTTTTCCATTTCTTTAGTCATATTTAAATTAATAACGGTATTAAAAGCACGATCCAAAAAATTACTAAGTTGAATTCCGCGTTCAGTTGGAATAATTTGTTTATTTACTAAAGTTGCATAGCCACGAGTTGGATCCAATACAGTTTCTATAATAGATGCAGTTGTAGAGGGCCTACCAATTTCATATTTTTCTAATGCTTTTACCAAACTTGCTTCTGAATATCTACTTGGTGGTTGTGTTTGTTTTGCCACAGCTTCAAGTTCACATTTTAGTAATTTTTCATCTTTATTAAAAGTGATTAAAGTTTTTGCTGGAGTATCTTCTTCAATTACTTCTATATTATATATTTGCTTAAAACCTAATTTTAAAACCTCAGAAGTATTAAAGCTAAATTTTTGATTGTTATTAGTAATAATATATTGTGTTTCTGAATAAACTGCATCAGGTAGTACACTTGCAACTGTTCGTTGTCAAATTAATTTATAGAGTTTATATAATAATTGATTATTAGTTTGTTCTTTAAATTGTTCAGGTGTATAGTTAATATTTGTTGGTCTTATTGCTTCATGACCTTCTTGTGCATTGGTTGATGCTTTATTATTTATTTTTTTAGTCGCTGTAATATTGAATTGAGTTTGTATATACTGTAAAAGTTCATTTAAAAAATCATCGGCTAAAAATTGAGCATCTGTACGCATATATGTAATATCACCATTTTCAAAAAGTTTTATTGCAAGTGACATTATATCTTTTACTTTTAAATTTAAATATCTTGAAGCTTCCTGCTGTAGTGCTAAGGTATTAAATGGGGGCTTAGCAGATTCTGTTTTCTTGTTTTGTTTTATTTCAGTGATTATAAAATCAGAATTACAATTATATTTAACAGTTTTAGCTTCAGCCTCACTTTTTAAATGTATTATTTTTTGATCATCCGTCCCAATATATTTTGCTGTAAACGGGGCATTATTTTTTTCAAAATGTAAATAAACATCATAATATTGTTCAGGAATAAAATCTCTAATTTCTTTTTCTCTATCAACTGCAATTTTTAATGCAGCACTTTGGCAGCGACCGACAGACTTTGTACCAAGATAAGCTTTAGCTTGTGGTGATAGTGTATAACCAACAAGTTTATCTAATATTTGTCTTGTTTCTGCAGCCTGTATTAAATTAGTATCCATTTTTTCTGGATGTTCTAAAGCATATTTAATAGCTGTTGGTGTAATACTTTGATATTTAATTCTATAATATTTATCATCAGACAGTTTTAATAACTGTTTAATTTGATTTCCAAGATTCTCGCCCTCGCGGTCGGGGTCTGAACTTATTAATACTAAGTCAGCTTGCTTTGCTTGAGCACGAATACTGGCTACTAGCTTCTCTTTATCTGGAATAATTGCATATTCAGTTTTAAATTCTTGATCTGGTCAAATACCAGAGTTTTTATAACTTTTTCTATTATCTTTAATATTAGTGGTATGCCCCATAGTAGCCATAACTAAAATATTATTATAACCAAGTTGCTTTAATATTTCAGTAATTTTTTTTACTTTATTAGGACTTTCAACCAGCATTAAAATATGTTTTGCTTCCGAAATTAGCATAAAATTTTCCTATTTTTTATTTTGTTGATTATAAATTAAAGATACTACAGTATTACCACGGGCTAAAATTCTGCCATAAAAATCAGTAGTTATGTTAGAAATGGCTCTATAATATCCTAATACCTGTCTGCTCGGAAAAGCACGAGCAGCTTGATCGCCATTTGGATATGTTTCAATAATACCAATAATTTGATTATTAAATGTTTTAATATACTCTTCCTTCATAATTACATTCCCTTTTTAGCTATTCTTTTTGCAAGTTTAGCAGCTTCTCGTCGTTGAGCTCGATTCATTTTAACTTCATCATTATCTTTAATTACTTGAGCACGATTATTAATAACATCTTCCGTAAATTTGAGTTTTCTATATTCTTCTTTTAATTCTTCTGATGCTTGTGTATCCTGCTCTATTTGCTGCTGTATATTTGTTGTTTTAATGGAAATATATTTTTTATATATTTTCATTAATTCATTAATATCTTCTTGTGTCATATCAGCTATAGAACCATCTGTTTCTACTGTTGAAATTAGTCCGAGTTCATCTGGTAAAACACCATCTAACAACTGAATTTGCTGATCAAATAATCTAGCCGCAGGACCTAATAGCTTATTATCTTCATACTTAAATTCATCTGTATAATAAACAACTGTAATATCTTCTGGCCGGCAAATTAAAATTTCTTTGCCGGGCATACTACTAAATGTTTCAGGCGCAACAATATAATTACTTTTTTTAGTAATAATAGGATTAATAAATGTCTTTATAGTATCTGTAAATTTAATACAAAAAATTCTTTTATTTATACCTATCTGTGGAGCTGCAATAGCTAAAATATTATCATTTTTTTGTAAAATAGCTTTTAATTGCTCTATGATTTCTAATCCCTCAGTTTTATCTGTTGTGCCATCTGCTTGAATAAACTCAAGAGGTGCCGAAGCTGTACGTAATTTATCTAAATTTGTAATAATTTTTTTAGCTCTCATTATCAGTTATCTCCTATTTATACTTTTTAATTTCGGCACGTAAGTGAGCTATAATACTTGCGTTTTCATCAGTTAAACTTTTTAAACTTGCATTATTTTCTATAAAGTAT